>Ga0233432_10000621_pt1 | contig 33877 bp, 35 predicted proteins | sample SI_122_August201_6_FD_179870 | JGI IMG/M metagenome (GOLD analysis project Ga0233432, IMG submission 179870) | Seawater microbial communities from Saanich Inlet, British Columbia, Canada - SI_122_August2016_10_MG | ecosystem: Environmental > Aquatic > Marine > Inlet | place: Canada: British... | reverse complement strand
GTAGACCGACTCACGCTGCATGTAAAAAAATTAAAGGTAAAAAATATAATAAAAGAGGTCCTAAGAGGCAGCAGTGGAAAAAGAAGTAGCCATTAAATATATACATGGCTCTAATAAAGATAGATACCGTATCAGTAGGTAAGGCTGAAGATAATGCTATTAAACAGAACTATCTCTTTAAAGACCTACTTTTAGATATTAATAATTCTTATACTTTTAACGCGCAACTCAATAGAAAAGAGGAATTAAAGGATGTCGCGGGGTTATATGATATAGAGGCTATAAAAAACAGTATAGCTAGTGCTTTTCTTACTTCACCAGGACAAAAAATACTAAATCCGCTTTTTGGTATAGATTTAAGAAGATATCTTTTTGAGCCTGTTTCTACATTTACAGAAGAAGATATTCAAGAAACTATTCAAGATTCCTTACCAAATTTAGAGCCGAGAATACAGCTTCAAAGAGTAGAAGTTCAGGCTTTAGAAGATGAGCAACAATACAACATTCAACTACAAATTAACGTACCATCACTTAATATATACGGTCTTTCGCTTAGATCAGTATTAAATAGTAGTGGTTATAACTTTATATAAATTATGGCAGATAAAAATAACGATTTCCTAGATTTTAATTTACCAACAAATGCTTATACTGCTTTTGATGCTGTAAGCTTAAAAGATTTTATAGTTCAAAGATTAAACGAAAATGAAAAATTTACCGATCAAAATTTTGAAGGTAGTAATCTTGCTGCTATTATAGATATTGTAGCTTATTCATACCATATATTGCTATTTTACTTAAACAATACTGCTTCAGAAGTTACTTTTGATCAAGCTACGTTATATGAAAATATGAATAAAATAGTCAAGACAATTGGCTATAAACCAACAGGTAAGCAGACATCTTTAGCACCTATTAACGCGACTGCTGCAGCTGGTCTAGCAACTGGTAACTATACTATAAAGAAGTATTCATATTTTTTAGTCGATAATATTCAATATACAACTAATGAAGATTATAGCTTTACCATATCAGAGGCTAAAGAACAAAAGCTTAGTGTTTTAGATGAGAGCGTTATTTTATATCAAGGAACTGTAGGGGAATATCCGGACTATACTGCACAAGGTAGTGAATTTGAAACCTTAAATGTAGTAATAGATAATATACTTGATAGTAATGATGATAGATTCATTGCTGATAACACACTAAGCGTCTATGTTAAAGAAGTTAATTCTAATGAGTATTATGAATATAAAGAAGTAGATAATCTTTATATAGCAGATAAAAATGAAAGGGTATTTGAAAAACGACTTAACGAAAATGGTCACTTTGTAATTAAGTTTGGTGATGGATCATCTGGTAAAATTCTAGCTCAAGGAGATATTGTTTCTATAAACTACATCTTATCTGATAATCAAAAAGGAATAATAAGCAAAAATGCTATCAATGGTAATAAGCTTTTTGTTTATGATAGTTCACGGCAAAGAAAGATTTTTAATGATACTTACACAAATAAAGATTCAACAACATTTATTACATCTACAAACAGCTCTTTACTTACATTTAATAATTCTAATAATTCTTCACCAGTAGTTGATGAAGAGACTGTAGAACAAATAAAGGAAAACGCTCCTAGAATATTTAACTCGCAGTTAAGGTTAGTTTCTACGGAGGATTATGAATCATTTATGGATAAGAATTTCAATAATATTCTTATCGATTCAACCGTAGTTAATAATAAGTCCTTTATTGATGAGTATATACAATATTTTTATAATATCTGTGTAGATCCTGATAAGTCAAATAGAGTTCTTATAAATCAAATAAATTTTGCAGATAGCTGCGATTTTAATAACGTTAATATATTTACAGTTACAAGATTTACTATAACAAACGATGGGGAGTATCCAGAATTTTTAAGTAATTCTCTTAAAAATCTTATAGTTGATATGGCAAATGATAAAAAAAGCCTATCGCAGGAAGTAGTACCACGCGATCCTATTTATATGGCTTTCGATTTAGGTATGTCAAATAAAGCAAGTCTAACTCCTAAAATAAGTAATAGTACTAATTTAATAGTAGTTAGAGAGTCAAAAAATAAAATAAATAAAGAAAGGCTTAAATCTCTAGTAGTTGCAGCTATCAATAATTTCTTCGAGCCTGTTAACAATTTATTAGGACAAGAAATTAATTTAAATACGTTAACTGCTTCGCTCTTAAGTATTGAGGGTATAAAAAGAATTGAAACTAGAAATACAGATGAAAACATATCATTTAAAGGATTGTCGTTAGTTTCTTTTAATCCTCTCTACCCAACAGCTGATATAGAAATAGTAAATCAAAATACAACGCTGCCCTTTTTTAAGTTTCCTTATTTTATAAATCCTAATTCTTTATCTAGTAAAGTAGTAGTCATAGATGAGTAATATAGATACAACTTATGCATTATTCGAAGTAAGTGATTATAAAAACGAAAGTGTACTTTCTTCTTATAATTTAGGTATTACCCCCTTTACTTTTAAGGCGGATTTACCTTCAACTGACTTTTATTCCGATTTAAATAGACTAGAGGCCACATTCGATTTTGGTGACGGTACTGTTGGTTCAGGATTAACTGCTACTCATTATTACGAATTACCGGGTAAATATAAGGTAAGAATGATATTAAATGATTGTGAAAATAATTCTGTATTAGCTTCATATTCTGCAGATCTTCTTGTATACGATTATATTGAAAATACATTTTCTGTAGATATAGCTGATAATATTTTAAATTTATCAGCCGGAGAGATCTCAAAACCTATTACTATTACTAATAAAACTCCTTTTTATCAAACTAGTAATAACATATTTTATACTGTTTCTGGTTTATCTATACCAAATTATTTCAATCTCTTACCGTATAAATTTAATCACCTTAAAAAATACTATTCATTCTTAGAAAAATCATATATTAATAAAATATCTGCATTTGAATTTAATGAAATTCCTAATATAAGTTTAAGTGGCTCTAACGTATATGTGCGTTTATCGGGTAATACTATTGTAGATGCTAAAAGTACTGATAAGGGAAGTGTATTTGTTGGTACATCTGGTAGAGAAATCTATTATTTTTTAACAGATGAAGCTCCAAGTGAAAAAATAGCTATAAATCTTTTTAAAGATAGAAACAAAATCTTTAGTAAAGATGGTAGTTTAGATTACTCTTTAAATAATTTTAATAATAACCTATCAATTTCATTAACAGCTAATGTCGGGACAACTTCATTATCTTCTAATTTAAGTTCAATAACAATTAATGATAACGGATTAACTGAAGAAGGTAGCGAAGAAGCTCAAATATTCAATATTAGCCCAGTTCAGTTCAAGAAAGCGCCTATACCATTTTTTATTAAACCTACGAGTATATCTAATTTTACTGTTAAAAACTTAACATTGAATGGAAGTATTACTGGTAGGTTAATTGACAGCTCTAATCAAGAGGTTGATTCTTCATTTTATAGTATATCTAGTTTAAATAGCTCTATTTCTGGTGTTAATAGTGATTATTGGTTTTATGGAAACTTAACGTTTGATGATGGTTTATCCGGATTTGATACTTTTACACTAAGAGTAAGCGCAGAATTTACAAATACATCACAAACGTTTAATTTGACGGGTGAGAGTGTTGAGTTTAGTATATACCCTAAAGACTATTACTATTTTGCTAAAACGAATGAAGATGTAGATTATACAGAAATATTTAAAAGTCTACAATTCCAAGAAATACTAGTAGATAAAAATATATTATTTGACGATTTTTTAGGTTCAATATTTGGTAATATAAGCTCTAATAGCTCTTCGCTTGGTAAGAAGCTTAATGAAAAGATTTTTAATTTCGCTAATAACAAAATTAATATAGATACTTGTGATATTAACAGCTTGTTAAGTATAAGCGATTTATTAAATGAAAATTCTAATGTATATGACAAATCATTTTTAAACTTTCCACCAGAGATAGTAAGATTGATGAATCTATTCTCAACAGATTATAATCAATTTAGAGGTACAGAAAATAAATTTAAAGAGAATTTTAACGATAAAGGAATTACAACGAAGGATGTATATGGTAAAAATTTAGGTGATGATATAGATACATTTACATATACAGTTACCGCTGGTACGGATATAGTTGCGTTAGAGAAATTTAGTAATAATTACTCACTTCTTAACACATATCAACCGGTATGCGCAGTAGATACTTTACAATATAAGCTAAGTGAATTTAATACAGATTGGGGGTGGCCGTTAGTTCTACCTACATCTTTTACCTCATCAGACCTATCGAAATTTTATAGATTTTATGAATATACTCCAGGTGTTGAAGGTACTATAGTAGGTGGTTTATTAAATTATAGTGATATTCTTAATACCTTTAATTTAGATACAACGCTAAGTAGTTTTAAAGGAGATAATAACATTGAAGATATAGCGCTACGTAATTCATTGTTCAGTAGCTTATCTATAATCTAAAATAAATAATATAAATGGAAAATGTAATAAAAGGTTATCCTGAAGTACCGCAGTCTATTACCAATAATAACGTATTAGATGCTAATGCTTTGGATAGAAACCAAGCGTTTTCCTTTATACAGTTTATAAAGGTAGTAAAAGTAGATTATCAACCTGATACATTACAGGAATATTACACTATATATTTAAATAAATGGAATAGTAAAACTAATAATAAAAATACTTCAAATAAAGCCCTTGTAATAGATAGATATAAAGATTTTCTCAAGGAGATTACTATTAATTTTAGTAATCAAACTGAAAAGAAGTTCTTAAAGTATTTAGATTTTAATGATACAAATGATATCGCTATCGCTATTTCCTTTTTTAGTAAAAAGCTAAGGGAGATTATTGAATATTATAGGCTTGAGAGGGTAAATTTAGGTAATGTACCTAAAAAAGTAAAAACTAAAACAAGTAGCTTTAATGTTGTAAAGAGTGCACATAGCACTATACTAAACTTCCTTAAAAATAGAGAAGATAGTGCTATAGATTATAATATAAATGAAATAAAAAGTAATTTACAAGTATCATTAACTGAATATTTTGATGTATTTACTTCTTACTTTAATCAGGAACCAGATGAGAGAGAATATGGTAAACATTTTATAAGCTATACGCCTGATGATTTACCGTCTGATAATATATTTCTTGCTAATAATGTTGATTTAGTAGCAGAAGTTTTTGAAGGCTTCAGTGATATTTTAAAGTTATATCTTGAATCAGATAGTATCTTCGATAATAAAAGATCGCTTACTGAGAAGTATATAGGAACTGATTTTTACTATATATCTTCTAATTTTACAGGTGAGTTTGTGTATGACATTCTGTTAAAGGCAGATAAGCCATATAGTAATTTTTTAAATCAACAATATCCTACTACAGCTAGTGTATTTGCTAATAAAATTAATACTAAAAGAGAAACGGGATTCTTTAAACCTTCTAATACAGGTATAAATGTAATTCAAGCGCCTGCAATAGACTTTGAACTCGATGAAACATACAAACCCGATAGTTTGTATATTTTTCCTGATCCGAAAATATATACAAATAATCAGGATATATTAGTTTTTAATATAGAGCCGGATGATTTTTTTAAAAATATATCTAGTGGAGTTGCAAAATTACAACCTAATACAACTAGGGAAGATACATCTTATATTGGCTATAGTTCTAAATATGAACAGAGAAATGAAAGTTCTGATTTAGCTTTTCTTTTTGATAAGGGGTATATCGATGATGGTAAAAAAGATTTATTTGGTAACGTTTTTGGATTAGTAAAGGATAATAATTACTTTAGGGATAATTTAACTGTTATAGACCCTCCTACAGTTAAAAATCTTATATTAAATGGTTATCAGTTTTATGATACCTTATATAATGAAGGGTTTAATTTTAATTACAATACAATAGATACAACTACTTATGCTGAGACGTTTAGGTCAGGACTTTCTTCATTTACAAATGGATTAACTGCAAGTCATACAGCTCCGTTTTTTCCTTCTTCAGCATATAATATCTTTTTTAGATATTTTTGCCCTTATGAAGAGTTAATTGAACCTACAACAACAAAAGTAGATTTTATTAAAAGGGATATAGAGACAGCAGGTATAATAGATGGTGCATATTTCATGAAAACAGATTCAGAATTTTTACCTGATCCTATTTCATCTGATTTAAGTGCCTTTTCAAACACCGCCCAGCAGTTTTATTTTTCTGATTTGATTGAAGGAGGTGTCGCACAACTTAGTAGTGCTAGTACTCCTCAATTAAGTTCACTTATACAAAGAGCATTAAATGATGATACTAATTCATTTACACGAGGTTTATCCGGTAATTTTTCAATTAGCCTACAACTTACTAGTCTTAATAATTCTTATAGTAATTACGAAGGAGGTAAATTTACAGATAGGTTAAATTTTGAATATAATTTCTTACCAGAGAGTTATTCTTATGATGATACAGTCTATGAAATAACTACTACTGTAACTAATACTTCTGCTACTTTTGATAAATTTGAAACTAAGGATCTAGAAGGTAAAATTTATGTAAAAAATGCTGCTACTAATGCAAATGGTGAAATTTTTGATCTTTTACCATATCTTTCATCTAAATATACTTCTACTATAGTCAGTGATATTTCTAGCAATGTGTTAAATTTTGATCTCTTTTACGATACGCTATTTATACAAACTAGCAGCTTTTTCGTTATAGAACAATTAAATTTTAAAGATAATATATTTAACAACCCTTTTACAGATAATATTTCTCTATCTGTAAATACTAATAATTTTGATAAAATTAGTAATAGATTTAAGAAAGATTTAAATGTTTATTATTACAAACTTAAAGTAGAAGAGGATTCAACTGAAACTAAAACTCTATCTGTTTACCCTGAAATTTACGAGTATAGTTATGTAGATAGAACTAATATTAAGATATTTCCTAAAAGTGACGACCAGTTAAGAGATAATATAAGTAGATTTGTTTTATCAGGTTATAATATATTATATGATAAAGCTGATACTCCTAAAATTACATACAGAGGAGATATAGATGCATTTAATTTAAGTTATATTTTAAAAGATCAAAATATGTCCCCTGTTATAGCTACTCATAATTTCTTTATAGATTCAAATAAAGAAGTATCATTCATAAGAAATGAGTATGTAAGAGCTGTAAATGATAATAAAACATTTACATTTGAAAATATTAATATTTTAAGTTCATTTAATTTTAATTTAAGTTCTTTACCTCTTGAAACAAGTAATAACTCCTTAATATTATGAATACGTTTAATATATCTCTCTCTACAACAACTACAGGATTAATTTCAAATCAGGACACAATAGATTTATTTGATCAAACTCAAATTTCAATTAACTTAACAAACGTGTTTTCTGAAGTTTTTCCGTACTATGTAGCTATAGATTGGGGTGATGGTTCTGATATTTTTGAACCGGAAATAAAAACTTTTATTGAATATAGAACTGAAAGCATCCTAGATGAAGTTACTAAGGGTGTTTCTCCTCCCTTTCTTAATACTACATATACACATATATATTATCCATCAGAGACTAGTCTAGTTAAACAGTTAACTGCAAAAATTGGTATCCAGTATACTACAGGTGAAATTACAAAGATCAATATACCACTAAGTATAAGAACGGAGGGGTATTATGAGAATATTGGTGATATAAAACTAGAAGATGTTCAATTACTTGATAATATAGGTATGGATAGCGAGCTGATACTAAGAACTGAAGTAGATAATTATATTATTGAAACTACAAATAGAACCAACGAAAATAAATTTACATCCTATGTTATAAATGATGTAGATGAAAATTTAGAAAAAGTAGTAAAAGATAACGAAAACGTTATATTAGACAATAGGGATGGTACAGATGTTATTATTGTTGAGTAATTGACTCTTTTGAAACACTAATTATAGCTTAAATATATAGTAATGAGTTCGACTACTGTAAGTTTAAGTACATATAAATCTAACACAAAGGATTTATGTATTAATAGTCTTAACTTAAATCAGTTTAGTAGATCTTACGCAGGAGGATTTTCATTTAATTTTATTACTGCACTTTCGGGTACTGTTGATTTTAAAAATAAAAACTATACTAATTTTTATCTTACTAATTTAGATACACTAAACAACTTTGTTGAATTTAAATCTGAAAAAATTAAGCCAGGTTCAATTTATACTTCATTACAGTTTGCTAAATGCGACCGTAGTGGTAACTTTTTAAAATTTGTAAAGGATATTAGGCAAGAATATTTTGACGATGTTGATAACTTTATTAATTACAAATTTATTGCTGCTACTGCTTTTAGTAATAGCCAGGTAGACAGTGATACTTTGTTCGAGATTGAGTTTATAGACGACTTTTTTTGTTCAGTAGCGTATATTGACAATACTGAAAAATATTATCTTGTAGCCACGGATGATAGCGAAGAAAGTGGTACTATTCCAGTAATTTTTGTTAATGAGAATAAATTAAGTAGAGATGGTAGAAAACTAGAATATATTTTAACTAAAGCTGGTAATACACAATACCTTACCTTCCTAACTAATAAAAATAATAAGAAATATATAATTAGAAAACAAAAAGAAAAATTAGTAGGTAGAGTTATAGATTCGTTCGAAAATTTAAATTATTTTTATATAAACGGAACCTCAGCCAAAATAGTGTTCAATCAAAGCACAATTGTAAATAACCCTATTAATACTTCGTTTATTGAATATACTGATTCCGAATACCTTATCAATAATGACAGAAGCTCTTTTGATTTAAGATCAAACTATCTCTTTTATAAAAATAGTACAACAAAAGACAGTACCTTTAACTTGATAAATCTCAAAAATATTTCAGATACTGCAGATAGCTTTACCTCATCAAACAATTTATTAAGTTCTGATAAGGATTTAGTGTTTAACGATAAAATTAGAAATTACACATCCATTTTAAATGATATTAATTCAGAAGAAGACTCGTCTCTTGAACTAAATTTTGTAACTTATAATATCACTTATAAAATAACACCGGGATCTAATTTATTTATAGCCCCTTCTTCTCTTAATCCATTTGATAAGATTAATATTAATGATACTAAATTCGTCGAATCAGGTTCTTTTGCTTTTCCCTACCCGTATTTTGCAGATAAAGTATTTAAAACGCTAGAAAATTTACCAGCAACTGAAAGTCAATATCTATGTACTTGGTTATCAGGTATGCCAGGTGAGGAAGGAATATGGGTAGATAGATATTATTATCCAGATTTGATTTCTAAAGAGTCTGCATTAGGTAGTGCACCGATCTTTAACATTACTTACGATAATGTGATAGAAAATCTTATTGAAAGTAATTCCACTCTTAAACAATCAGTAACTGAAAAACTATTTTTCGATAAAAAGAGCGATCTTACCTTTGAACCAAAAAAAGAATATATCTATGAAAGAATAAGCAAACTAGAGGAGGTAGATGAACGTATGCAGTTAAAATATTGTGATTTAACTCAACAAGAACGAACTGCTCCGGATTATTTTAAAACTATTAATACTAACGGTGGGTATACTTTGGCATTTAAATTTTTTGACAAAGATTTTACAATTAAATCTAACTTCAATGAAATACAAGCTGGTTTAAGTATAGAAAAAACAGAAGGTAGCCTTTCACTTTCATTTACTTTTTTCGATAACGCTACTAATTTATATGAAATCTTTACTAAAGATCTAGTTTTATCAGATTTAACTAAAAATGATTTATATATTTCATTTAATAACTTAACAGGTGAAGGTATAGTATATCTCAACACTATCAAGGTCTTTGTGTATGATGTAAAAGCTTTTCAATATACAAATAAAAATATACTTTTCGGTGATATTATCTTAAATAGTGCTGGAATTAAAGAAGATATTCTTCTCTCAAATATTATAGATAACAATATTATTAGTAATTTGCTTTTATCTTTACAACCACTATCAAAAGAGGATGAAATAGTAACAGTTTATACAAGAAATATAAATAAAATTGATGATATATACGTATCACTACCATGTGGTATGAGAAACTTTACTGATAATATTGAAACACTTAATACTCTTGGTGCTAATTTAAAATCTAAGTCGAACGTTATTGATATTAACGTAGATAATTTAAATATAACTAATTTAGATATATTAGATGACGTTAAAAATAACTTACTTACTAATATACAGCGTAATTTACCCGCTACAACCGTAATAAATAAAATAAACTTTAAAAACTTTAAATGATAAATTACTTTAAATATACTTCTGGCAATGCTTTTACACTTAGTGGACAAGATTATAGTGGTTTTGTAAATATTGAAGACAGTATTCCTTATACAGGACGGGTAAAAAACTCATTTTCTAAAGAGTTAAGCTCAAAAGATAACTTTTTAGCTAGAAGTATAATAGATAAAAGAGAGTTTGATAATTCCCCTTCAGCTCTTACTACTAATAAAATAAACAACCTGGAATATTCGCCTAGAAATATTCTTAGTAATGATTTCTTAAAGAAAAATTTTAATATACTATATGAAAATAACCTTTCACTTTTTAGTCTAGGTCAAGTATATAGTAGTTCCTACTTTAATTCTTCTAATTTTAAAGATGAGCAGACTTTAGGAGGATTTTTTGGTTTATCTTCAACTACAATCGACGATAGAAACGATGATAGAAACTTATTAAAAGATTTAACTACACCATATCAAATAGATCCATTTGAAGGGGCGGATAAGAATATATTTCCTGAACTTTATGAATTAGATAATACAAAAAAATCTTATATAGAGACGTTCGAAGATGGATTTATATATACTATTACAACAGATTCAAAAACAATTGCTTTTAGTGGCTGTTTTAACGGTCAATTAGAAAAAATTTCCAATGAAACTGTTCAAAATGAATTAGCTAGTGTAAAAAAATTAGATGTTGATAAAGCTAATGGCTTAATTTACTCACCTATGTTAGAAGAGGATGGTTTCAACTATACAAACATTTATGATAGGGATATATTTAGAGCTTGTACAAGGTTAAAGATAATAGATAAAATAAAAACTTCAGCATCTATCGTTATTAATAATAATATAAGCTTTGGTAAGAATTACAAAGTAGTTCAAGTTTTAGATTCTGAATATAATATAAATTTAGAGATTTCACCTAATACAACTAGTGAGGTATTAGCTACTATACCAGTTTCAACCTTTAACAACCCAGAATACGTAAAAGTAAATTCACGTTATACAGATAATTTACTCTTAATTGTTACTAAGCCAGTTAGCAATACTTTGGATTATAATATTTACTTTTTAGATATAGAACAATATTTAATTGATAAGATAATACCAGAACCTACAACTATTAAGAGAGTAGTTATTGGAGAAAAATATAACCAAAACACTACTAAAAATACACCCGTTACGGTCTTTGGATCAGCAGGTGAAGGTACTGGTTATTATTACCCTCTTTTTTGCGAAGAAAATGCAGCAAAAGAATTAGGTTTAGGGAGTCCTTTAGAAATTAGTTTTCCTCAGTATCCAGATAAAATCTTCTATATTGCTACAACAGCAAATAAGACGTTAATTAATTTTAACTTACCGGAGGATAGACCTGACGGGTATTTTATATACAGAGATGACGATTCAATTATCGATATAGATGTAGAGTTTTCAGATTATGATAGTAATTTATTCACTATAAAGGATAATGGAAATTTAACGGAAAGGATGATTACTGATCCTATTCCTATTACTTCTTTTGTCGAAAGTGATATAAATTTACAACTACCTCCAGATATTCTCTTTACATCAGCATATAAATTTAATACTAACAAGTGGAAATTTAATACCAATAGTCTTAAATCGAATCAGTTAAATCTTATTAATAATTTTACTGATACGTTTAAAGATAAAACTTATAGTTACTATCATAATATAGGTAGAATTTATTTCTCTTCTGATATTACCAATAAAAAGAGAATAAGTTTAGTGCCTGGCGATCTAAAAAGCTCTTTTAACCCAGATATTTTTGATACTATTTGTGAAACTGGTCTAGGTATTAATTTAAACGTTTTAATTCAAGATATTTTACGTGATACTATTAATATCTATAACAATTTTACAAGAATACCCAAAGCAGATGAATTAAAAAATTATTATATTAATGAAAGGAAAGTTTCTTTAGAAGAATACCAGAAATTTCAAAAATTATCTCGTGAGGAGCAGTTGAATAAGTATGGTATTCGTGTGATTAGGGATGATATTGAGGACCCGTCGAGTTCTATCCGGGCGCCCGAACTAAGTGTCACTTCATCTACTAAAACGGTTCCATCCACTCTAGAGGCGTCAAAGCCGGCGGTATCCCAGCCGCGGCTGGGAAAGACTTATTGGGGATTTGTAGCTAGTATAGATTCTCCTAGTGCAATATTATTACCAAATCAATACGGTGTGAATTATGAATATGGTAATTTTTCCAGAAATTCTGGGTTTGGTTTTGATGAACTTGACGCTTCCAAGATATTAAACACACCGGTTTTGAACCAGAATCAGAAGTTCTATATTACGGTGTCGGATTATCCAACAGCGAGGAGAGGTTTTAACCCGGCACCTATCGGGTTCGGAGGCGGGGAGACGAGAAATATAGAAATTGATGCCAAAGACCTGTTCCCATTTCCCGGGGACCTAGAGAAAACGGAGTATGGTAGAATAGAGGTTAACGCTGAAGAATTACAGGAATTTTTAAATGGAAACTTTCCCGGACAAAAGTTACCCAACGGAACCCAGGGAAACCCCTTTGACAGGACGCAGAGATTCAATGATCTTAGAGAGAGGGTCGGACCAACGTATTATTATATTAATGAACAACAAGTTTCTAGGTTAGAGTATGAGGCATTTCAAAACTTATCACAAGAAGAACAGTTAAATAGGTATGGAGTTCCTAAGCCTCAAGTTGATATTAGTGCTCAACCTGATAATCGAACGGTTTCTTCACGAGTAGAAAATACCGATGTAAAAGTGTTTAACGATTATAAAATACCTACACCTATAGAGATAGATACGCGTAATTTTTACTTTCATAGTAACGAAAGTGTAAACTATCTATCAGTAAATAGGGTATTTTCTAAATTATTTGAACTTCAAAAAACTATTTACGATAGCATTCTAAGTAGTTAATATAAATATATTATATGTCGGCGAGTTTAGAAAATCAATTTATCTCAGATAGGTATACATCCCTTCTTCATTTAAGTGGTAGTAATCTTACCGATACATTAGATAATGTTTATGATGGTCTAGGTAATAAGTCTCCACTAGAGATATCCACAGAAAAAGTTGTTGTTAAAGGTATAGATATTTCGTTAGATACCTTTTTTCCTATAAACTCTATACTTTTTACAGCTGATAATGTCAATCCGGGTACTAGAATCTCTAATACAACTTGGGTTTTAATATCAGAAGGTAAATTTATTGCTGGGGTAGGTACTGGTAGTGACATTAACGGTGCAACTCACACTGTAACTGAAGGTGATACAGATGCAGAAGGTGAGTATGATCACACTTTGACAATCGAAGAGATGCCGGCGCATTCACATGAGACCATTGTAGATAATAAAGATCAAACCGATGTAGTTGCCAATAATTCGCATAGAGTTGGACGGGAAGGAAATGCTAGAGGTGCTATTTCAATTACATCCTCTGTGGTTGGGGGCGGACAACCATTCCACAATACTCCTCCAGCATTTGGTCTTTACGTTTGGAGGAGATCAGCTTAACAATTTAAAACAATGCCAGATATTACAATAGTAAAGATAAAAGTAAGACGTGGATCTGATGATCAACGTAAGAAAATAGTATTAGATCAAGGGGAATTAGGTTATACAATCGATACCAAGAGAGTGTTCGTAGGTGATGGCTCGTTATCAGGTGGTAAAGTTGTAGGTAATAAAAACTTTGGTATTTTTAATTTAGAATCCGGTCTTGGAACAGTTGCAGGTGCTCAAATTGGAGATATAGGATACGCTAACTCAAAACTTTACTCTCTTACTGCAAACGAATATAACTCTTCACTTTCTGGATGGTCGTACATTGGACCTGTACCAGACAATGATAATATTGAATTTACAACCTCTAATACACTAACTGTTAAGCAGAGCTCTTTAGATGCTAATGATATAACTAATTCTGCATTTGGCAGTGGTTTGGTAAGAGATGGTAGCTCAATTGCAGTAGATTTTAATACAGACTTTTTAGAACTATCCTCGACTAAATTATCACTAAAAACTAGCTCTGTAGGTGAAAGAGAAATAAAAACAACAGCCTTATCAAGCGGATTAGTTGGTGGAGCTGGTACTCCTTTAAAGATTGATATAGGTGATGCTAACACTTCTGGATTAATGTTTGATGTGGACAACAAGCTACAAATAGCCGGTGCACCGACTAGTTCAGTAGCTTTTAGTTCTTTTAGAAATGACACTTTCGGAGAGGGGTTAATATACAACAACACTACTAAGCAAATTCAAAATATTTTATCTAGTGTAAACTTTGATAGTTTTGATTTAACCAATAAGCAATTATCTCTTAAAGTGCAGAGCGTATCTGGAGAATACGAAATGTCTCGAATTGTATTAGATACCTACGGGGTAGCAAATGGTATACCTGATTCTACGTTCTTTGATTGCTTAACAGCGACATCGTTAACAGGTGCTGATTTTGTACCCGTGGGAGCTATACTACCACATGCTGCAGCTATAGGTAACGTGCCAGAAGGGTATTTACTTTGCAACGGACATTTTTTAGAAAAGGACGACTTCAGTGAACTTTATAAAGTTATAGGTACAAATTATGGTACTGCGGGTAATACCTTTAGATTGCCTAATTTAACAGGTGGTAATGTATTGCAATTTGGTACCGGAATTACACCTACCACTTCTCAAACGTGGTATTTAACTGGGAGTGAGACTGATACTTCTGCAGCTAACTTATCAGCTATTGCTACTAATTATATAATTAAATTTACATCTGCACAAACTGGAATGTTTACTGGAGCCCCTAACCAAGTTTCAGAAGGTTATTCTCATAATGGCACAACCTACTCAGCTACTGATTCAGACGGTAATTCACTAATTCTTAGTTCAGCAGGATTTTTAACACTAGCTTTATCCGGTAGTACCCGAAATAACGGCGCTACATTTGATAGATATGCAATACCAATTTTTAACTACTAAAATAAATCATGGCTTCAATTGAAATACTAGAAAACACTCTCTTAAAACTACTTGTACGTAGAGGTACTAACGAAGATAGAAAAAATATTACCTTAGATGAAGGTGAATTAGGATATGCTTCTGATACTAAGCGTTTATTTATAGGAGACGGTACTACTGTTGGAGGTAATTTATTAGGTAACAAATTTTTAGGTAGTAGGTCTGATATTACTATCAGTACTGGAGAGATAAATGATTTAGCTTTCGATAATGATAATAATACATTACAGCGTATTAAGCAAAATGACGGATCTAATGCTTTAGACTGGGAAACTATATCAAATCTAGTTAGCGCTGGTAACGAGACGCTACAAATAGATTCTGCTCAACGTATTATTATAGGTACTTTATCTGCTGGTAATTTTTCTGCAGACGCGTTAGGTAATAGCATTGAACTTGATGCTAGTAATAGAATAGCATTAAGTGGTAGTATTAATATTGATGAGATTACACAGCGTACAGTTGACGCTACTAGCTACTTAACTTTACCTTCTAAACTTAAGATTAGTTCAGTTAATTACGATTTTCCTTCTATAGCTCCATCTACAAATAATAGTCTTCTTATATCAGATACCAATAATCAATTATCCTGGGGATTGCCTACAGTTATATCTAGTACCGTTCCTACAACCACCGCAAATCAAATACCTGCAGGTACTATAGTACCGTTTGTAACAGGAGCTGAGTTTGTACCTTATGGTTGGCTAAAATGTGACGGTTCTTTAGTAGCTGGTGCTAATTACCCGGACTTGTCAGCTGTAATAGGTAATAGATACGGGGGTGATGTTAATAACTTCAATTTACCTAATTTAACTAATAGGGCATTGTACGGTACAGACGTAAATGATCCGTTTTTATCTACACTTTACCCTATTACTTCCGGAGCAAATAGTAGCCTCTCAGCATTCGGTACTACGTTTATTATTAAAGCCTTCCAAGATAGTGTACAAGCTCCTACAATTAAGTTTACTTCTCCGCTTTCCGCTACATTAAACGGGGTTGATATCTTAGATACAGCTACAGAATTTTTAAGTGGTACACTTGAAGTAGGATTATCCGGGTATAAGGAAGATAATTGCATATATAAAACAGTCTATCTTGATCAACCTGAAATCCTTGTGAATCGGACGTTGCCTAACGGTATGACTTCATGGGAAACGTTTAGTTTAGCTGCTATTAACATACCACTAAATGCAAAGGCAATCTTTGGAGTGATAAGACCGGGAATAATGACAAGTGATAACACTATTGAGATTACTATATACAATACATATGATAACTCCGCATCTCCTAACTCAACAAGCAATAAATTTATAATGGGTGCTCATCAAGGTCCTAACAAAAGGCATGATATGCACACAGCAGGATTTTCTTCGAGGGTAGATAAAGCTAATAATAATATTTACTTGGCTAGGGATGGGAGTAATTTCCCTATACTTATCGAAGTTCATGGATATAGTCTTTAAATGCTGTAAATATCTATATGGAAGAGTTAATAGTTGAAGGTCTAGATTACGAAGATTTTGTATTGTTAAAAGAATTACTACTTAAATTATCATTTAATGTAGATGAATTAGATGAATTAGCAAAAGTAAAAGATCTTTTAGGTAAGCTCGATCAGATAATTGATGCGTTTAATTAGTTTTACCGTATAAATATGTATAATGGCCTTTCCATCCGACATCCTTCTACCATCTGATGCAAGATACTATCAGTTTGTAGAGAAAGATTTAAGTTATAACTCAAATTATGACATAGTATGGTCATTACAGTTTAAATTACCTGGTGATAATGTATACAACAGTAACTATGAGTATGCGTTTGGTACCTTTTTAACTTCTTTAACTGGCGAATTGTCATCATTACCAGGTCAATACGTAGGTGATACGGATCCAGAGCTAACTGTAGGTGAAGCATCATTAACTACAGATCAATCTCCTATATCTTCAATAACCACAGAGGGTGAAATTAATTTAGTTTTAGATTCTACTACGTTAAGCGGTCAGCTTATTAAAGTTGTATTTGATAGTACTGGATTATATGGATTATCGGGTAGAGACAGTAGAACCGGCGTCGGAGAACATCAAATTAAAAGAAACAGCTTGTGTATTCGTGATTATTTTAATGATCTTATCCTTTACGAACATCTTTCCGCGTTTTCTCCGACATTTTCACTTACATCGAATGAATTCCAAACTTTAAGAGTTAGATATGCGAATTTAGGTACAAAGATTTCTATAGATAAGAAAATTAATACAAAATATCAAACTTTAACTACGGTTGAACTACCATTTAGACTAAAAGAGTTTAATAATTTAACAAATATATTTGTAGGTTATTCATTTTGCACACCTATTTCTACACAAAACACAGCATTATCTGTTGGAGACTTTTTTCTTAAAAATGTTCATATTGAAGGACTAGAAACTAACGAAGTTTTAACTCAAACGATTACTTCAGCACCTTTAGTATTCAATCCGAATACTTCCTTTACTACAGTATCTAATATTACCGCTATACCTACCTAGTTTTTAGAATAGATACCAGTAAATAGCTGTATGGAGAAAATAACTATTGGTATATGCGTATATGATGATTATGACGGTGCATTTTTTACGTTACAATCTTTAAGAATGTATCATTCTGAGGTTATGGATAGAGTGGAATTTATTGTTATAAATAATAATCCCGGGAGCGCTAGTGGGAGAGAGCTTAAAAATCATATTAATAATATTGCAGAGCCAGTAACTTATGTTGAATTTACAAATTATAGCAGTACTTATTTAAGACGTAAGATATTTGACCTAGCTGATACTGAATATGTATTAGTTTTAGATTGTCACGTTCTATTAGAACCAGGTTCACTTAAAAAGTTACTTAATTACTACGATAAGGGACTCGATAAAGGAAACTTATTACAAGGACCTCTGTTATATGATGATTTAAAACATATATCCACACATTTTGACTTCTCTGCAAAGAAGTGGAATTCATTTATGTGGGGAAAATGGGCTACAGATAAGAGAGGGACGGATAGAAATGCCAAGCCGTTTGAGATCCCGGGTAATGGGTTAGGATTATTTAGTAGTAGGAAGAATTCGTGGCCAGGTTTTAATAATAAGTTTAGAGGATTTGGTGGAGAAGAAGGTTATATACATGAAAAGTATAAGCTTAACGGTAAAAAAACAATATGCCTACCGTTCTTGAGATGGAATCATAGATTTGCTAGACCTAATGGCATCCCTTATAGTGTTGATTTAAAGGAACGATTCCGTAACTATATGATCGCTTTTAACGAAATAGGTAAGGATATTAATGAGGTTATAGATAATTTTAAATCCACTATTTCTACTGATTACATTGATGAAGTAAAGAAGGAATTAGATATAAAGAATTAATCTACCCTTTTACATGTGCATGATAACACACTCTAAATATTACCCATTTTAGCTTCCACTTTTAAATCTTGATAAAGTGACGGGTATCTTTCTTCAACATATTTATGAAAAGCTAAAGGTTTTACCCAATCATTATTCTTCATATCTACACCCTTTTCTTCTAGCTTATCAGCAACTCTACCAACTCCCTCGATAAGACACGCCCATCTTACAAATTCATCGAACTGCATTACCTTTGTTGTTCCATCTTTAAGGTTAAAGGTAAATGTCTTTTCGAATTTTTCATTTATATTACTTTGCATACTATTATTATATCGGAGTTCCTATTACTCTAATACTATCTCACCATTGAATACTTTTTCAGCGAGTTCGTTACCACCCTCCACTCGATCTCCATTGGAATGATATGCTTTAAAGTTTTTAAAGTGTGTACCCTTTTTCCATATAAGAGAGATCATCTCTTGACCATTATCATGCCAAGTAGTATAAGGGCCGTGAAATTGACCCTCTTTAATCCCTACTTTTGCTCTTAAATCACCTGCTTCGTTAAAAGTATTTACAGTTCCTGTAAATAAATTACCCTCATTAAAGGGCTTCGCCTTATAGAAGGTAGTACTTTCTATATCCATGTATATATCGGTAATATTAACAGTAGGTCCTGATGGATACCCATCCATATATCTCTGTATACCATACTTCAGTAAAAAAATTACTGCTAAAGTCGCTAAAACTGCTAAAACTCTACTAATATTACTTTGTCTCATATTTTAATTATAGCGTCTCAACTTATAATTGCTAGCAATAAAAAATATAAGCTAATTTATTATTCTTCTTCTTTAACTTCTTTATGTTCAAACGATTTACCTAAATTAAGGGGCTCTGTAGTTAATACCACACTAACAGATGGTATTAATTTATATTCACCATTACATACAGGGCATTTAGTAGTAACGCTATCTTCACTTACTACAACTATTTCGCTAAATGTGTAACCACCACAAGGGCATGGAATATTACAAGTACTCATATCCGCCAATTCATTTATTTCACTTTCTAAAGCTAAAATTCGTATTCTATTTTTAGTAATGGCTTGATAGATAGACGGTGTAACTAACTGCAACACTGTAGCTATTATACAAGTTTCTACAAAACCAAAAACACTCTGAAATGAGTAGCCAGTTAAAAGTGAGATTAAAGTAATAAGAAAAACCTGATAAAGAATTTTCATATACTAATTTTAGCTAAATCTTCTGGTATATCAAGTATTAATTTATTTATTTCGTCTATTTTATTCTTTATACTGTCTATAGCTCCGTAATTAACTTCATTATTACCTTCAGCTATTTTTAAAGAAGCTCGTACTTGGGTAAGAGCGACAAATGCGTTACCCAGTGATTGTTTTACAGTCTCCAAATCGTAGGGTAATAAAGTAGGGGCTTTTTGAAGCTTTTCTTCCTCTTTATATTTCCCCATTTGACTAACAGGATCTAAATCTCTTGAAAATTGCTTATTTGCAATACCCATACTATAAGGATAATAACCGTTATTCACTTAAATTATTTATGTTGAGCATAAATAATTACATGACAAAATTCGAAAATAGATTTTTGAAAACTCTCAAAGAAGCTACTGATGAAGAAAAAGCATTTGATGCAGAATTAGATAATGATACTAATCCTGAAGATTTTGATGTAGATTTAGAAGTAGATGAGCCAACAGAAAATGATGACCCGGTTGTTAAGGCGGCTATGGCGCAGTCTGAAGCTGCTGCACAAATGAGAACTGAGTTAACTGGTTGGATATCTGAGATGGATACCTTTTTGAATTATCTTAATGGTGAAACAGAATCTATTCAATCAGCACTCTCAAGAGCCGAGCCTGATACTATTTTTGATAGAATGAAGCAGTCAGAGCAGCGTAAGATAGCTCGTGTAGCGACTGAATTAGCTTCATTAGCTGAGTCATTTAGAGGTTATTTAGCCCAAACTGATAATCCGACGTTTAAGCACGTATAATTAAATATTATTATATTTTTTAATCTCAGTCATTTTTACAATACCTTCCAGATCTTGGAAGGTATTTTTTTGAATAAACTCCCAGCTAATTTCATTCTTATTAGCTGCTATAGCTAAGTCATTAAAGTCCTTAAACTTCTTACCTAACGCTTCCGGCCATATAAACACGCTCTCTCCTTGTTTAAGTAATGTCTCTGACTTAATCATAGATGCTCTATCCCCCCATTGAGAGTCAAGCAGCCATACTCTATCATACCATTTTAGAACTGTATCTAACTGCTCTTGCTGACGCTTGGTAAACGAGCGACCACGCTCAGTAATACCAGCAACTGCTACTGAGTTACGCACAAAAAACGCATCAATAGGACCTTCAAATATATAAACCTTATCATGATTATTCGATACTTTATCAATATTAAATAAAGTCTTTTCGGACCCTAACCTACCAAGATATTTAGGTTTAGTTTTCAAATCAGAATTTTTAACTGTTCTAGATTGATAAAACTCTACCTCTTCTCTTTCATTAATAAAAGGAATAACTAATCTATTTTTATGAACTTTGTCTGTTAACGAAACATATAGTTTATCAGGTCTATTTACCGCTGTATCTAGCCTCCTCGTTTTAATAATATGATTACACGCTCTAACTATAAGACTATCTTTATAGAAATCTTGCTGCATCTCATCGAAGAGGTTAATACTATCTAACGGTAGAGTTGTAGCCTTAATTACTACCTTTTCCTCACTCTTATCTATAATAAGAGAATCTACATCTGGTGTAAAATCTCTAAGCTCGGTAATAACCTCTGTATCAGTAGTACCTGTTACCTCTTTTATCCATCTAAAAGGTTTAGACGACCACCCGCAATTATGGCAAAATACATTATCATTTTTAGGTACATAATAACATCTACGCTTTGAGTTGAAAGATTTACCTTCCCTACAAATAGGACAAGCGCATTGGTAGACGTTATTAAACTTATTAAAGATAGGTCTATGACCTAATTCATAAAATTTAAGAACTACGAAATCTTCTGGTAATCTCATCCCAATAAAGATTGTAGTTTATTCGAAAGAATAAACGACGAATACCATTGCTCTTTTTTCTTTAAAATATTTTTAAAGTCTCTTTCCTCACACTCCGCTACAAAGTTACTCCAATCTGGCTCAATACTCGTATTTAGCTGCTCAAGATAGTAATTTTTCTCACTATCATGACACATTACTTCACGTAAGTCAAAGACTTTCATATTTCTTGTAAAAATATCTTCTTGCTCTTCAGTAAGAGCAAGCTCGCCGTCCAACCACTTACGTACTTTAGCTTTACCGAAGCGAGGTATACCCGGTACATTGTCTGATTTATCACCTAACATGCATTTAGCATTAAGCCATTCTGTCTTTTTATATCCAGTATCTTGTTCGAATGTCTCTAAAACAAACTCTCTTTTACGGATAGGATCAAACAGTATAGTATCTTTATCAACTAACTGAAGAAAGTCTCTATCCACTGATACAATTACTTTTTTACCCTCGAAAGTCTTACAAATATATGCTACTATATCATCCGCCTCACGCTCTCTTGGAAAGATAGAAGAGATACCAAGATTACCTAACATAGATTTAATGATATCATTCTGCTCATGCGGTGTACTATCTTTAGATCTATTACCTTTATACTCGGTTAATTCTTCTTTACGAACGTTTTGATGATAATCGGGCTTTTCATCCCAAACAACTATAGTTTTAGTAGGCTTGAAGCGATTAATATATGAATAAATCGCGTTTAGAGTAAAATAAATGTGAAAATTAGCTATCTCTAAGGGATCTTCAATACCTGTACGTTTAGATTGCGTTTTAGCAGTCCAAAAAGTTCTATGGATGAGATTGTTACCGTCAATTATTAGTGTTTTCATTTTTTGTATATTGTGTTTTTATCACTTTGAATATATCCCTTGATAAACATTCGACATAACTAATTATATCAGTGTTCCTTCCATGTTCAAAAGCTTCAAACGGAACTTTAACGTTTTTCATTTCGGGAACCGCTAGACAATTTACAGTATCCTTCCCAGTCTCGACAACAATAAACATTTGACCAGCATGATCACCATGATTAACTGCATACGTATCGCGTTTTTTAACAGGTTGTTTATTTAGCATTACACTCTACTTATTTCAGTAGCAAAATAAGATATAAGCATCGATCTTAAAGCTTCATCTTGTTGCGTTGTTTGTATACTCTTTATGGTAACAGGGTCGCCGTTCATATCGTATGCTAGTAGAATAAAACTATCTAAATACTCTTCTAGATAACCAGATACAGAGTTAATTAAAGATTTTCTATCTTTAAATGTCTTTTGTTGATTAATATTCAATTTTAAAGCCTCTTCAATTAACTCTCTCAACTCTTCATCTCGAGGATCCTCTGGATCTTGATCACTCATACATTTATTTATTACATATACTTATATTACTCACGTTGACTAGCCCCATTACTTAGAAGTCGGTTAACAACAACCTCAATCGAATCAGTCTTTAAACTAAATCCAGGCTTGAAGTTAACATTACCATCATCAAAAGTAAAAAGATACTCGTTGTAAAACGGCTTATTCTCAAAGCAGGTTATATATATTGAAGCTCCACCCGGATCAATTAGTACAGTCCATCTTCTTGGATCACTCTCACTATACTTATTAAAGATCTTCCAAGTTTCAAATCCAGAATCTTTTAATCTCTTTGTAAAGTAACTGGCTGTTTTAAGTTTATTTTTAATCTGGTTATTATTCATTGTGTTAAGGACGATAAAACGTATTTTAATCTAATATTATTAAGAGAACTATTGAAAATGGCAACTCCATATTGAGTATTAATATTAACGTCAAACGTATTACCAATATTCGTTAGTAGTCTTATATTATCAAAATTAATTGGAGTAGGTTTAAGATCAAACGAAGCTCTATCAATAGCCAACGTAAAGTTATCTGTATTATGCCTAGCTCTATCAGTTAACTCCGCCATAAGAATATCATTTTCTGTATAAAAATAGATCTTATTAGTATTAGTAGCAAATGTACTACCTTTAAAGACTTGTGTTAGAATTTGTTTAGTAAGATTAAAACTTACATCATAATCGAAAGAGTTTATCTTATCTAAATTAATATTTGGCTCAGTTAAGAACCCTTCATCAAATAAATGGTATTTAAACTTAATACCGTTCCCGCTATATTCAATATTATTAGAATTAATGTCGAACGTTAACTCCTTACTATTAATAGTATCGATTACTCTTGATAACTTTTTAATATCTGGGATATTAATTGTATCTTCAAAATCACATTCAGTATCATACTGCGCATGTAAAATTAGAGTATTATCGACACTAGAAACGAGACTACTGATACTATCTTTTTTTATTCTTAAGATACAACTCTCGTTTATTTTCGATAAAGCGTCTAAGAACTTTAAAAATTCATCCCGATTTTTTACTTGTAGCTTTCTTTTTTGCTGGCTTACCATTTTCCTTCTCTAAGAGTAGTTTAATATCCTTTAAAAGCAAGTTTGTAGTTTTACTAGCTTCTAACAACTTATCTAATATACTAGGCTCCGTTAGGTCAAACATTAACTGATCCGGATCTTGTACTTGCTCACTTACAGCTGGTGGGGCTGCAACTTGATCGACATGGGCTAACTCGCTTACAGCTTGTTCTTGAGCAACTGGCACCGGAGCAACTGGCACCGGAGCAACTGGCACTGGAGCAACTGGCGCTGGAGCTTGCTGCTGTATAGTAGGTGTACGCGCCATATTTGTAAAAGCTGCCTTCATCTCTTCCGACTTAGGCTTTAAATTACCTGACGAGGCAACAAGCATTTCATCTTGCTTTCTCGTCTCACCATAGGTTTGCCCCATGAACTGCATAACCATCCTTTTTTCTTCTTCTGTCATATTAAAGATCCTTTAGTAAATCATCTATATCAGACTCTGTAGTATCTTCTTCAGCAGCAACAGATGCTACAGGTTCCGCAACAGTATTAGTAACCGGTTGTGTATTAGTTACTACTTCTTCCTCTTCTTCTACCTTACAATAATAATGCTCATTAAGCATTTGCTTAAGTTCGTCATAAGACTTGAGAGTAAATACTTCTTCGAGATTGAAGACATTATCATAAAGCTTTTTCTGCTCATCTTCTGATACCTCAATCTTACCAGCAGTAGTAAATCTAGAAGAAACATAAGTTGGAAAGCCACCTTGATCTTCTACTTTAATCTTAAGACTAACGCCCTCTGGTCCAAGATCAAAAATACGCGGACCAAACTCTTCTGCATCTTCACCTTCAATAGCTTCGGTAATGATCTTATGAAGTTGCTTACCATAACGAAGCATTTTAACTTTACCTTTATTATCAGGATTAGTTGGATCATCAATAACATAGACATTAACTAACCACTTCTCGAGTCGCTTAACAGCTTGCATACGCTCTTTTTCTTCTTCGCTACCAGTACGAAGAACTTTATATCTTTCTTCCGCGATCGGATCTCGCTCACCAAACGTTTGCGGGCTCAAATTCTGGACATATTGACCAGTTGCATAAGAAACCCACCCGTGGTTATAGTAATGAAAAAATGTCTTAGCAGGGTTAGGGGTATACGGCAGGAGTCTAACTGTATACGTATTACCAGGCCGACATGCCATTATCTCATTATAATTATTGTTATTTTGCTTACTATCGCTCACAAGAGCGTCTTTTATCGATTGAAACATTGTTGAATTAAATGCACTCATATATGACATTATTATAAAGACTCAATTCTATTAATCAAGTCATCTTCTATTATTTTTAAGCCATTTTTAATCTTTTCTTTAAGTATTCTTGAAGCCGCTAACTTAGTTCTTGTTGTATTACAAATCTGATAATAGTCTTTAACAATAAAATCGAGTAATTGATTATCTAACTGCTTAAGTTTTGTTTCAATATTTAAAGAATGTAGTGTATAAAAATTTATCTTATGTTCTCTCAAGTGTTGTAGGGGGACTGGTATAGTACCTTCTATAGTATTTTTATACTGACTTAAAGTAAGATTATTTTGAGTGCAGTATTTGTGAATAAACTTAATACACTCCTTAGCAGTCTTAATGGTTTCTGCATTATCTGGATCTGAAAGCTCTTTATCTTTCATATACATAGTATAACACTTAAGCGCACGTGTAGTATTATAAAAAGCTAAATCAAAGTAATTATCTTTACCGTATATTTTATAAGGCGCGATAAAATAATCGTTATAGTTGATATGATTGTATTTTGATAACAATAGGAATAATTTTTTGAGACTTGCTTCTTCTGTACCTGATACCTTATCAAAATTTTGACGAGGTCTAAAAGGCTTGTTTTGTGATGTGCGTTGTGTATACAGAAAGCTATTATATATTATTTTTTCCTTTTCAGATATCATAGATTTAAGTCTTTATTCTTATTTAAAAACTTAGTAACGTATTTTGACTTAACTATAAGAGGGTCAAACTCAATAAATAGCTTTACCATTTCATAGTTAGTATCAAGTGTTAATAAGTCCTTAAATAATTTTCGTAACTTTTCTTCTTTTAGCAAGAGTAAAAATATGTTTTGATAAGAAAGTTTTTTTCCTTTCAGTAGAGAACAAAAAGTACAAAAACATAAAAGTAAATGCTCAGTTTCTTTATCTGTAAGAGAGTAGGATGAATTTATTTCAGACACGGGTTAAAAGTTTTGTTAAGTTTCCAAATTGTTCTGTTAATGCTCCACCTGCAGCCCCTACCGAACCACCACCATTACAAAATTTACGCGCAAGTATACTAACATCTACCTCTGAAGTTTTGCTCCGTCTAAAGGATACTGTTTTAGTTTCCTTATTTACAACTATACCTATATCAACGTTATGTTTTGCTATTATTGAGTGTGCTACTTCATTAACAGCATAATTAGCAAACGTCGCAACAACGCTATAATCTTTTATTTTTCCTTTATAAATTTCAGCGTTGTTTAATTGCTCTTTAAATTTCTTAAAGAATAGATTTATAGAATTTTTTTCTAATATATTAAAATCTCTTATACCATGATTAAACGATTCTATAAATTTATTAACTTTAGGATTATTGTAAAGGTAAAATATAGCATTAAGTTTAAGTGCTTCAGCATTTTTAATTTTATAAGAATCATACTCATCAATAAAATTTATAAGATCTATTTGTTGCTGTGTAAGAGATAATTTAGATAGGAACGTATCATAAATTAATTTTGAACATGATGAATATGGCTTAATTATAGTTTTTGCATGCTTATAATTATTTCTTAATTTACTATGATCGACGTGATGATCAAATATTACGAAATTCTTTTTATCAACTTCAGGTATAATATCTTCTGTAAGAGCAAGATCACAAATAAACACTTTATCGAAAGTATCTAATGCACCGTTCTTAGATTTGAGCTTTGATATTAAAGTAGATTCTCCTGTTTCTTCGATTACTACATTTGCTATAGTCTCAAAATACCATTTTAATACTAAAGCAGACCCCGCTCCATCCAAATCATTATCTGTGTATATGAGGATGTTCACTCATAATATTTAACCGTTATTGCGAGAATGCAACTAACGACTGAAGCGTGTCATCTTCTTCATCAAACTCTATATCATCTGCTTCTTCAATACTAAGGGTAGAGTAATCTATTCGCATAGCTTGAGTATTGCCACGAGGACCGTAACGATTTTTCATCATACCAAGTCTAATAATACCTAACTCCCTATCTTCTTCATTCTGATAAATCGACATAATAACGTCTGCTGTAGCAGCAAGTCCTATAGATTCCGAGATAGTAGCTAAGTCGGGATTATCTTGATCGAAACCAGATCTATTTAACTGAGTTGCAGAGATAATCGGACATTCAAATAAGTAAGACATAGCGCGCACTTGCTCAGTAACGTTTTTAATACGCTCATAAGAATTATTACCAATAGTCGAATGTATAAGGTTAAGATAGTCTATGACAATAGCATCTAACTTGATACCTTGATCATGAAACTTTTTTATAAACGCTTTAATCTGATTAGGTGTAACTGTTGAAGGTGGAAACTCTTTAATAAAGATTCTACCGGGCTCTTGATTAACAGCATGCTTAAGACTAGCAGAATTCATACCCATCTCTTTCATAGGTATTTTAGAGATATTAGTACATAACCGCCTTGCGTATAATAACTCCGACATCTCTAAAGTAATTAATAGAACATTCTTATCTTGTGACGCTATATTCTTAGCAATATTACCAAGAAAGATAGACTTACCTATATTTGTCTCACCGGCAAATACATAAAGAGATTTACCAGATTCTAAAAATCCTCCATCAAGGTTATTATCTAGCCATTCCCACTGACTAGGAATATGAGCTTGTACAGAATTTATATCATCTATAAGTATATCGATATCGTTATGAATATCTAAACCAAGATCAGTAACTAGACTTATATTACACGACTTTTCAAACTTATCTAAAACTACTGACGTATCAACCTTACCGCTTGCTACGTCCTCTGCAACTGAAAGCATAGTATGATATACAGCCTTCTCTTTCAAGAACTGCTCTGTATTATCATAAAGCTCATCGTTATCAAGACCCTTATCGATCTCTGAAAAAGACTTTACAAGTATTTTGAACGAGTCTTTCTGCTCGTCGCTCACCAGATAAGACTTAAGCTCAGTTGTAGTAGGAAGCTTGTTTCTCTTATCACTAAAGTCCTTAATAATTGAAAAAACGTCAGCGATAGCCTTATTTTTGAAATATTCAGGCTTAACAACGTCTGCAATAGTAGCCAAATAACCACTATCTGTTAGGGACTTATAGATTAAGATATTCTCAAAATAATCTAAATCTAACTTACTCACGATCTAAGTATAATTAACTTTTATGCTTTTTCAAGAACCAATCTGATCCTTTATTAAATTCTTCTGTAAACTCTCTTAAACCAGGAGATGCATGAGTTATATACACATCTGAAACTCCTACTTTAAACCCTGCTTTATGAGCAGTTAAACTATAATCTAAATCGTAAAAGTGAAACTTAGATGGGCAATCTTCATCAAATCTTATTTTCTTAAACACTTTACGAGATATGGCCATAAATACACCATCTAACATTATTACTCTACTCGGATATGGTCCAAATGATGTCATTGATTTTTTATTACCATGTAGATGTGCTACTGCACCGTGTAAATTATCACTGTTAATCCCACCTCCCATTAAATGCCATAACGCTGGTGATTGAAGCTTTACTTCAGATGTACCAGCCACTCCAAATAAATCAAATTCTTCAAAATTCTCTTTTAATTTTTGCGTACTAAAATTCTCTAAAACGACATCATCATGAACTAATACAATATATTCTAAATTTTCCTTTATAGCAAAATCGATAGCCTTGTTGTATACTTTTTGAAGTGAATCTTTATTATATTCTTTAAAGAAAATATCTTCTTCCGTATTACTCTTAAATAATAAGGTATCTTTTCTCGAGCCTTTAGTAGCTGATATTATAAAACTATTATTCATATAAACATAAAGGGGGAGCTATATTTAAACGAGCCTACTTTATTAAATCGTTTAGTAGATTTATTAAGTCTCATTATTGTACCTTCAGGTACTTCTTTAAATCCCTCACCAGATAAAGTAGAAAAGGATCCTGTATTGTTATAATAAAGAATTGAACCTACCCTAGCCAAGTAAATTTCACATGTATCACAATCAACTATAGAAAGAGCAAAGGTACCATCTATAACTTCTAAAGCTTGCTTAATATATTTTATAGGGTTAGGCTTTTTTGATACATCACTCTCCATAAAGTATTGAATTAAATTTACTATTAACGAGCTATCAACAGGGTTTAAAACATAGCGTAAGTAATTATCGCGGATCTGCTCTTCATTTACTAAAACACCGTTATGAAAGAGTAGCCACGACATAGCTTCAAACGGGTGCGACGTTTCATAACGGAACTCTCTTTGTACTGATGTAGGAGCTTGTACATGTCCCATAAAATATTCTGTATGATCAGAATATTTTACTTTATCAAAATCAATACCTCCGGCACTCTTATATATGTATTGATCGTCAGAAGTAACTTGCACTAAACTACTCGCAAAATTACCTCTCTTTTTATTAGCGTCGTATAATATCTCATTCATTGAAGAGGAAAATGACCCAAAAATCGCACACATAAAATAATTTAATCAAATATTATAGTTTTTCCAATTGTATATCTAATTTTGCTCGTAACTTCTTTGTAAGAACCATACTTTCTTCCATTTTACCGTAGTATAATCTATATTCACGTGGAATTCGCCAGAAAAAATCCATAATCTTAATATTTCTTTCATCAAAAGCAAAGCAATAGTGAGGATAGTCGATACCTTCGATGGTTATCCATTTTTTACGCTTCTTTTTAGTCTTTTCAATACCAAACTTCATAAGAGTATTGGTACCTAACCCACCAACCTTGAATAAATCGTTACTATTACGATATGGTCGCATTGCTACGATGTTTCTAGCGGTTCTTTTACCTACCCCAGGAAGAGCTCGAAGCTCTTTATCGTTCATTTTGTTGAAATCCTTATAAGATAGTTTCATATTACTTATTTAGTATATGAATGTTCCTTTTATTTTGCAAGTTTTATTATAATTCACCTACAATTAATTAAATATTACTATATGAGCTCTTTAGATCGATTTAATATTCTTTTAGAAAGAATGGAAACTTTAGATGAGATGGCAGATAGCTTTAAGCGTACTGTTAAAGGTGCCGCCGGCGGTGAAGATGGGTTAAATCTCATGCTTAAAGCATATAGAAATGAAAGAACTGGAAAGCCTGTAGGCGCTATTTCTAGAGTTAAAAACTTAATAGTATTAAGAGCTCTATATGATAAGGATTACCTTAACGATGAGCAGTTCCAAGCTTTAGCGAAAAAAGCTACATCATCTAACTATATCTCAAACACATTAAAAGAGATTAATCCTGAAGCTCATGATAAGTTATTTGGATTCCAGCAAGAGAGTGATGATATTATAAAGCATATAAAATTAAATGCTAAGGATATGCTTAACTTCGGGCTTACTAATCTGCAAGGTAAAACCTATGTAGAGATAAAAGAAGATGAGCCTCAGGACGAAGATGCAAAAGATCTAGAAGATGAAGTAACTAGTGAGATTATAAATCTTGCAAAAGGACTTACAGCTGCTGATGTAGAAGATACAGTTTTAGATTTTGATGATGTAGATGTTAGTCTTTACGGGTTAGAAAATAAAGATGCAATAACAAAAAAGCTTGTTAGTATTTTAAACGGCGCAGGGTATACTGCTGAAGCTACAAGGTCCGGATTTAACGTTCAGGCTCCTATCGGATCTTTTGGAACTGAAGCGAAAGTACAAGATCTAATGACAGGTCTTATTCTTAAGCACTTCCCAGGTGCAAAAGAAGACTTAATTGAAGTGCTGCTTAACACTACTATTGAAGATGCTGAGAGCTTTAATGAAAAGCCAGATTTACCAGGAGAGGTGACTCCAGAGCTCGATCATCGCTCTGCAGGTGCAGCGTTGCGTGCTGATGAAGATGCAAGACAGCATGAGAAAGATAAGGCTGGTCCTACTATACCTGGTGAGTACCCAAGGGAAAATAATGAAGATAGTGTTAAGCAAGAAGTACTTGATGCTTGTACACAGCGCGCTGCAGACCTTACCGGTCGCCCGGTTAATAAGCTTTCAAACGCTGATATGGCCAACGGTTGTAATGCAATGTATAATGAGTATGGTGAGGCAGGTGATCAAGTAGAAGCAGAAATTGCAAATGATCTGAAAGATTTCTTTAATGCTAAAGCTAATAGTGAAACATCAGATAACGTAGAGGGAGAAGAAGGTAATGAGATGACAGTCACTGAGAACTTCGAAAATCAACGCCATCTTAATGTAACAACAAACTCAACTAGTATGTACTTAACTGAGCAAGCTAGTAAAGATGCGCGAAACAAGGGTTCGCAAAATAAAAAATCTTCTAGCCAGTCACAAAGCTTTAAAGAGCGTTATAAGCCAAAGACACACTGGCAGTTAGAAGAGTTACGTCGCTACGGTCTTTAATATATATATATATAGATAATATACATAAAAAAAGAGGCATCGTACGATGCCTCTTTTTATTGCCGTTATAGTTTAAATTTTCTTACAGCCTTTAGCCATATATAACTCATTCAGTTTATCCTGCTGAACATACTGGATTGGATCTTGATACCCAGCATCAACAAAGCCCTTTACTCTCATACTAGATGAAGGAGTAGTAGCATCAGCTAGACCATCCTTACGATTAGAGTAACAAGTCCATGTCTTACCGAAGTCCACTCCTAACCTTACACCTTCCTTAACGATAGCCTCTTTACTCATAGTTAATAACGGTGCTTCAATTTGAATACGATTTTCTCTATTAAGAGCAATTAGAGCGTTCATAGAGTCGACAAACTCAACACTACCATCCCAATAACCTGCTAATGAATCGACCTCTGCTGCTCCATACCATACGGTATCTGCGCCTTTAGACTCTGCATATGCACATCCTATTGTATTGAACAATTGATTACGAAACGGTACATAACTAACCGGCTGAGCATCACCAGCCATTTTACTAATATCCGGGTTATCGATATCGGTATTAGTGAGTGATGATGTGGGTGCTAGATGTTGAATAAATCGTACATCAGCTGTATAGTGATCTACTTCAATATCAGGAAACTTACTCTTCATTGCATCAATCTGATGCTGTATACAGTCAAGTTCACGTACATGACGTTGACCATAGTTATAGGATATAAGGTTAATTGCCTTAAACCCCCTATCAGCAGCCATATGCAATAGCACAACACTATCCATACCACCGCTTATTGATAATACTAATCTCTTACTCATTTATACTATTCGTCGTCATCAGAAATAAGATCTGATAATGGCTTTGGTTTGGGTTTCTCATCTTCAACTTCATCTGGTAGCTCTTCTTCCTCTTCATTCGAGTAAGACCACACTTTACCAATACGTTCTTCTACCACTGGTAGAATAGTATTTTCCCAGAGTTCCTTATCCTTACGCCAATTCTTATAATACCCTAACTTCTTACCGTCTGGCAGCTGATACGTTGCACCTGTACTAATAACAGCACCAACACCGACAGCAAGATCGATCATACCGAAGTATCTATCCAGTCCAGATGCAAATGATAGATACATTTCACCTTCCAAGTACTGTTTAATAAATCGATTCTTACGAGTAAGAGCTCTAATGATAATACCTGCATAGTTTTTCTGAGCTACTGCAGTTTCACCATCCATAGTCTTACCACCGTCCGACTTAACTGGCTTACGCGCTAGTTGAATTGTAACTGACGGGAGATATACGCACGACTTACCACCTGGCATGTTCTTTTCGATGGATGGAAACAACGCAGCTGGGTTATCATACACGTGATTAGTACAAAGAATAGTAGTCTGAGTAACTGCACCTAAATTAGTACAAGTCTGCATTAACGACTTCATAGCACGAGCGTTTGTACCCATGTCTGTTGAAGTACTATCCTTGCCCATACGGGCTAGAGATAATTCTGATTGTAAATTACCGAGTGAATCGATAGCTACAATGAACTTACCTTCAAGTCCTTTCTCTTTGACTGAAGTAAGGAACTTATACAATGCATTACGTGTTTGTTCGATACTAATACAAGGTACATACTTAACATTACTAACATCAAGACCGAGTCTTTCAGCGCCTTCAGGATCGATAGCATTTTCAGTATCGAATATAACAGGAATAAGTCCTTCTTTCTGAGCAGCTGCTAGTATTTTCATAACGAACAGCGATTTACCAGTCATTGATTCACCGGCTAACATAGTAACTCGACCTTTTGGTATACCACCATGAATCGAGCCTGAAACAATTGCATTGAGAACATAAGAACCGGTATCGATCCAGCCGCCAACACGACTTAATGTACTATCAGATAGATAGGTTGCAAACGGATTAACGCTATCGATATCATCGAGAGCTTTTTTAACGTCTT
>Ga0233432_10000620_pt1 | contig 33881 bp, 29 predicted proteins | sample SI_122_August201_6_FD_179870 | JGI IMG/M metagenome (GOLD analysis project Ga0233432, IMG submission 179870) | Seawater microbial communities from Saanich Inlet, British Columbia, Canada - SI_122_August2016_10_MG | ecosystem: Environmental > Aquatic > Marine > Inlet | place: Canada: British... | reverse complement strand
GGCAGCAGTTAGTTTTATGAAAAATCACCCACGAACGAAAAAGTTTGGAGGAAACTTTTCAATATTTCTTGAGCGCATGAAAGTTCCCCCTTTGAAAGCTGATATTTTAGAAACTTTTGCTACCACTACGGCCTTCATGACAAGTGAGTGGCAGGCGTTTCAGGACCCTGGTCGAATTGTTGAAGAGCCTGATGAGGGCAAGTACTTTTGGGATGGTTCTTTTGAAGCGAACCCGAGTCTATTGGGGTCTTGGAAATCAATTTCCTTGGTGAACGCCATTCACGAGTTTAATCCAAGGACTTCAAAAAGCCGTAGAGGGATTCCTTTTTCAAAAATCATCCTCAAGGGTGAAGGAAAAACAGATCATCCTCAGCGTTTATGGTCGGGCAAAACTTTGATGGACCTTCAAAGGGGGCAGGCCCTCAAAATGAACATTAAAATTGTAAATGAGAAAGAATATCTTGTGGTTGAAGCTGGTGGCTTTAGTTCTAAGCAACCTGTTGCCTGGGAGTGTCCCTTGGTGATCTTCTCGAGGGAATAATTTTATTAAATCAACGATCGGGTGTGATTGGGAATGTGAAGGCCAACTGGCCCTAGTTCATGCTGGACAGGTCATTGAGCCTATGGCTCGAGTTTATTCCAGAGGACTGGGCATATGCTAGGGTCACTGAAATCTGGTTGTCCTTGCTCATCCTGCTTGCAAAATTCGACGTTATTGTGATTGGCAAGATGACCCGTCTGAGGATTGATATATCGCCGATAAGTGTTGCTTTGATCTTGTAAGTGAAGGGCAACGGATCTTCTGGGCTGCTCACTGTTGTTGGGCCCACTTCCGTGTATTAAACGACAATGATGAAAACTGACCTGGCCCAGTTTTAGGTCCATCGGGACTTTGTTGATTCTTTTTCCCCCAGTGACCATTTTTTTCTCTAGGCTGTCTAGATCGTTTTCAAAGAAGTTAAGTGCCTTGTCATTGTCATCGGGCCATTGGTGGCTTCCGTCGATCATCGTGATGGTTCCAGTTTTTTCATTGCAATCGTGGAAGGGAATCCAGGCAGTGATCATGTTGTCTGAAGAACATGCTTGCCAGTATCCCCGGTCTGTGTGCCAACCAACATTGGCTTGGATGCCAGGGCTTTGAGGGTCCTTCCATAAGAGTTGATCATGCCACAGGCGAATGGCTGGTGTTTGGACCAGATGTGCAGCGATGGCAGCTAAGATGGGTTTGTGCAATAATTGGTAAAGAGCAGGAATGTAAAAAGAGGCGTAGTCAGATTTTCGTATTCCAAGTTCTGGGAAATCGTAGTTGATGTGATAATCTTCCATGGCCGCTGGTAAGTTTGTGCGGTCCAAATGTCCTTTGTAAAAACGATCGGTGGCATGGAGGACTTTGGAGGCCTCTTCTTCACTGAAGAGAGGGCGAGAGATGTACCAGCCATTTTCTTTAAAGGCTATAATCTCATCTTCCGTCGGTAGCAAAGATGAATCAATCTTGGGGGTGGTAGCCAAATCATGCATGGAGTCGTTCTCTTTATGAGTTTCGTTTTTCAATGGATTCAAGGTTGATTTTTTCCCATTCATCGTGAATGGCAATCCCCGTTGGTCCATGGCTTCCTGGAGATAATTCGAATTGGGCCATAACACCTCCTGCGGGGTCATAGAAGTGGGAAGCGACCTTCCTTACGGCATCTCGACCGATCTGTGGGTCTTTAGCCGAAAGAACGTGTTGGCGGTCGATTTCTCCCCAGAAGGTCATTTTACCTTTCGCGATGCGAGAAAGTTCGTCCATGTCCATGACAAAAAGTTGGGAATTCAGGGCATCGATTCCAATTTCCACCAAATCGGGGTAAATATCTTGGATGTAACCATCGGAATGCATGAATATTTTTTTACCATGGGCATGGGCAAGATCGGCATAATCTTTGTATAGTGGTTTGAAAATCTCTCTCCACACAGGTGGGGAGATGAGAAGTGAGGTTTGGCTTCCCCAGTCATCCATGAAGCTAATGGAATCGACATCTGTTCTGACCCAAAACTCCAACTCCCTTAGATGGTATTGGTGAATGGCATGAATGACATCCATGGCGCCATCCTCTGGATCGACAAGGTCCATCATGGCTTCTTCGGTGCCACGTAAAAATTGATATCGCTCCCATGGCCTAGGGTTGCACCCAGCCCTCGTAAAATAATCAGTTTCATGGCAGCGTTGATTGACGATGTCTCTAGAACTGTCGAAGTCTTTGGGAATCAATTCATAAGGAGGTTTGACCACTTCCTGCCAGTGATCGAGATCTTTTAATATAGGGTTCTTAACTTCTCCATGGATGCCATCATGGATGTTTTCAAAGACACAGTCCCATTCATCAGTGCTTTGCCCGACCTCGAAGGCATTACCTTTTTTTCTGTTTGAATCTTGATATACACCTCCTACATATTGGATATCATTTGAGTAATTTTTTTCTATTTCGACGGTCGTTTCTTTCAGGTTTTTATATGCCCAGGGCAACATCCACGTTTCTTTTGGAATCCATTGCGGATTGTCAAAATTGAGGGTGGCGAAGACGTTTTCTCGTGGTGTAAGAGCCATGGAAAGGTTTATTTATAGAAAGAGAAGTTCCGTGATGACTAAAAGACTATGAAGTTTGAATTCATATTGCGTCCGCTAAGGTATTTAGTACAAAATCAAACACCATGCCGAAGCCTAAAAAAACTCCTTACGATAGCAGCACCGTAGTCGATTTAAGCGACATAGGCTTGCCGGAGGTTCCTTTGTTGGGATTCCACCGTTTGACCACAGCAACGAAAGGTTTGGGAGAACATGTTCATCGAGGAATTTTTGAGATTTGCTATTTAGCCAGTGGCATGAGGACTTACCACGTGGACGGAAAGGATTACCCCTTTAAGGGAGGGGAGCTCTTTGTGACATTTCCTGGAGAACGGCATGGTTCTGGGCGTCATGTTCATGGAAAGGGAGCTCTATATTGGCTTCATATTTTGAGTGACCCACTGCCGAAGTCATTTCTGGGTTTAGGTGTTGAGAATAGTCAGCCATTACTCGATGCTTTAAGGAATCTTCCAAATCGATGTTTTAAAGGGGACCATCGCTTTCAGGATTTGGCCGAACGCCTTTTTAGGCTTAGGCGAGAAGGGGAGGGGAATGCTTTGGCGAGGGTTGAATCCATCGGGCTTCTTTTGGAATTATTGTCTCTTGTCGTGCATTGGTCTAATAAAGCTTCTGAAGCTTTACTTTCAAGTGAGATTGAAGAAAGTTCCAAGTATATCAAAAATAAGATTGAAGAAAACTTTTCACTGGAGAACTTAGCTGAACGAGCCAACTTATCACTCTCAAGGTACAAGGCTCGTTTTCGCCAAGAGATGGGAATGCCTCCCAAAGAGTTCATTCTAAGAGAGAAGGTTGACAGAGCTCGAGAACTTCTTAGGAACTCTTCTCTATCGGTGACAAAGATTGCCCATCATTTAGGCTTCTCAACGTCGCAATATTTTGCGACCGTCTACAAGCGTTACACGAATAGTTCACCATCCTTAGATCGAAGGAAAAGGTCGTAGAACTGAATAGGTCTAGAGTTGTAATATAAAAGCTAGATCTCTAAGATGTCTAATTCTTATATACTAGAAGTTAGTTTTTCTAAATGATGGATAATGATCATTGACATGGTGCCGTCATTCTAATATTAATTTTTTTATTTAGATCAATAATATGTCAGAAAGAATTTATCGTGACAATTCACAATCAATTGGGAACACCCCTTTGGTGGAGTTGAGCAAAGTTAATGATGGTTCTGCGAGAGTTTTGGCAAAAATAGAAGGAAGAAACCCAGCTTATTCGGTGAAATGTCGGATTGGCGCTGCTATGATCTGGGATGCTGAAGAAAAAGGTTTGCTGACAAAAGACAAAATCATTATTGAGCCGACAAGTGGTAACACAGGGATTGCGCTGGCATTTGTTGCCGCAGCTAAAGGTTATAAATTAACTTTAACGATGCCTGAAACAATGAGCATGGAAAGGCGTAAAATTCTAAAGTCATTTGGAGCAGAACTTGTGCTGACTGATGGCGCCAAGGGAATGAACGGAGCGATTGCTAAAGCAAAAGAGATATTTGAGAGTGCTTCGGATAAATATGTGTTATTACAACAATTTGAGAATCCTGCCAACCCAAAGATTCATGAAACCACGACAGGGCCAGAGATATGGAATGACACCGATGGGAATGTCGATATTTTAGTATCAGGTGTTGGTACGGGCGGCACCATTTCTGGAACTTCAAGCTATATAAAAAAGACGAAGAGTAAAGCTATTCAGAGTATTGCTGTTGAACCTACACATAGTCCTGTGATCTCTCAATCTATTGCTGGAGAGGAGATTCAGCCTGGTCCACATAAAATTCAAGGGATTGGTGCAGGGTTTATTCCTAAGAACTTAGACTTGTCACTCATTGATGGAGTCGAACAAGTCAGTAACGATGAAGCTATCGAAATGGCACTGAGACTTGCGAAAGAAGAAGGTATTTTGTGCGGAATATCAAGTGGAGCTGCTTGCTATGCAGCAATACGTCTGTCACAAAAAAGTGAAAACTCTGGAAAAACAATTGTCGTGATTTTACCTGACTCGGGAGAGCGGTATCTTTCAACGGTTCTTTTTGAAGGTGTTTTTAATCCAGATACAGGTCTTTAAATTTAAATGAATGATCGCGTCATTAGACCTTAGAGACTGGCTTGAATTTGAATCGATGATTTGAGCCAGTAGGGGAACTGAGATGCTAAATTTACTCTGAGTGGTTCTTACCGATTCGTTGGCCGTGGGCTTGTTCGAAGTCTGAAGACATGAGGCAAAGCAGGTCTTTTTTTGTGAGTTCGTCGGCGGATTGAGAGAGTCGAAAGGCTTGGTATCGCAAGCTGCCCTCGAAAAGGTTCCGAGCGAAGCGTCCATTGCCAAAAGAAGGGCCAGCATGCTCTATAGCTTCTGAGAAAAGTTTTTTGATGGTGCTTTCCGTTCCATCACCGAGTTCGTAGCCGTTTTTGTCACATAAGATTCGAAGGATATCGACCAATTCTTCCGGCGTGTAATTTTCGAAGTCGATAAAGGTGTTAAATCGCGACTTAAGGCCGACATTTCCAGACAGAAAGGTTTCCATCTCGTCACGGTAACCAGCGACAATGACGATAAGGCGGTGGCGGTCGTCTTCCATTCTTTTAACGAGGGTGTCGACGGCTTCTTTGCCGAAGTCGTTTTCGCTACCTTCTTTCACAAGGGCGTACGCTTCGTCGATGAAGAGGATGCCGTCGAGGGCCTTATTGATAATCTCGTTGGTCTTAACTTCGGTGTGGCCAACGTATTGCCCAACTAACCCCGAACGGTCGGTTTCAACAAGATGGCCTTTTTTGAGGATATCTAAGCTGCGGAAAATTCTTGCGACCAGTCTTGCAACGGTGGTTTTCCCGGTGCCAGGGTTACCCGTGTAGACCATGTGTAGACCTAGTTGGGTCTCTGGAAGTTGGTGCTCCTTTCTTTTTTTCTGGATCTCCAGGAAGCTGATGAGGCGTTTGATTTCTTCTTTAACCCCATCTAACCCAATGAGTGCATCGAGAGATTGAAGTAGTGTTTCGACATTTTCTTTTTCTTCAATTTCTTGAGGAGGTGGCTCGAAAAAATCTTCGTGGTCATCTTTTAGGGAAAAAAGCTCTTGGATGACTTTTTCTGTTTCTAGACGACCGTCTTGTTCCTTCGGAAAAAGGTGACGACGCAGGTTGATGAGATAGTCCTTCTCATCGGGGTGAAAATCACCATCAATCAGGCACATGGAAAGGCTGCAGAGGTACAAGGCCGTCGCCATCTCTGTGCATTCTAGAGGAAGCCTTAGGTGAGAGACGTCAAAGCTGGGTTGGCGTTGGATTCTTTCGTCGAGGAGTTTGAGGTGAAAGGGGGTCCAGCCTAAACCTTTTGTCAGCTTAAGGTGAAATATTCGCTCTTTTTCGTTTCGAAGGCCATCGATATTCTCTGCTAAAAAGAGAGCGAATCGGAGCTCGTAGTCGGTTTCGAAATGGTCTTTGACGCCATGTCGACTGAGGGCGGTTTTAGCCTGAAGCCAAGTGTGGCGACATATCTCCGAAAGGATGTCGAGGTCGGGTAGTGCCCAGGCCATGGTTGAGGAGGGGAAGGCCCTCCTTGATCAAGTCGAGGACTTTTGACCCATGCGGGCTTTCATGGCAGCCAGCTTATCTTGGACCGCTCCAGAAGAGGTGTTGACTTCGAGGTCTTCGAATTCCTTTTCGAGTTTGCTGTCGCCGTTGGTGCTCTCAGCCATTTCTTTTGCTGCGGCGGCCTCGTGCTTGTTGCGTTCGGCTTTAGCTTTCATTCGAGCGAGAAGGTCGTCGGAGCTGTTGGTGCTGATTTTGGCTTTAGCTTCATAGATTTGTTTTTTCACTTCTGAAGCTTTGCTTTGGGAGATGATGAAGTCCTTGTTGCGCTTCACTTCTCCAAGTTCGTCTTCAAGTTTGAAAATGTCTTTCTTGAGTTCCTCGACGGCTTCTTTCTGAGCACTCCACTCTTGTTCATAAGAGGTGGCTTTCTCTTCGTGTTCGGAAGCTCTTTGAAGGGCTTTGACGGCAAGATCTTCTTTATCAGCGCCCAGTGCGGCTTCGGCGCGTTGTTCCCATTCGGCTTTTTGGGTTTTCTCCTGCTCCATCATGGCGCGGGTTTGGTGTTCGGTGGCGATGCACTTCTGAATAGACTGCTTGGCCTCTCGGATTTGTTGTTCCTTATCTCGAAGGGCTTGCTCAAGCATCAGTTCTGGCTTCTCGAACGAGTCCATCACTTTGTTGACGGTGGCTTGTCCGATTTTGAAAAGTCTTGTAAAAATACTCATGAGTGCCTCCTCAGTCTTTGATCCATTGTTGCAGAAGTTTTTCGGCTCGATCGACGGCCAGTTCCAAAGCGTCAAAGACGCTCAGGAGTTCGTGATCATCTAAGTCTGAGACTTCTCGACTTTCTACGAGGATCAAGCGAGGGTCTTCGGCATTGGTGTTGTTGATGCCAAAGCTAACGGGAAGAATTTCGTTATTCATTTCAAGGAGGTTGAAGTAAAGCTCCTGGGAGCCAATTTCTTTGATGCTACCAAGGTCGACCTCGAAAAAGAGGGCTGTGTCTGTCGCTTTAAGGAAAACGGGCAGTTCGTCTTGTCGGGTGACTCGGAAAATATCGTTGTCTAGTTCCTCAACGTTGAAGTCGTTCAGGTTGAGGAAACGAACGAGTCCGTCTTCTCTTCTGCTTTTGATGACGATGTCACCCATGGTAGAACTCCCTTTCAGGCAATGGAGATACCAATATGAAAAAGCAAAACAGGCTTCAACAGGCTTCTCCTGAAGGTTTTGAGTGTTTTCCGAAATTGGACGCTGTGGGGAAGATGGCCAAAAGTTGATTAGGGCCCTTTCCGCTTCTTCTGTAGCTGTGATGATCTGGGCTTTCTGAGGTGCAGAGGCCACTTTGAGAAATGTGATCAAGACCTTGGCTACGCAATTGCAGTTCAATGGCTAAGGGCAAATTTAATTGTCGTTTTGGACCCTGACCGATCAAGGCTTCTTTTGGCCAGCGACATGCCTCAATAACAGGCTGATCGACTTCGTAGCAGTTTTTGCAAATTCCAGGACCGATGAAAGCTTCAAAGGATTCCGCTGGGTGACCTGACTGATGGATGAGCAACTGGAGAAGCTTAGGTGCGATTCCTGAAGCTGTTCCTCTCCAGCCGCAATGGGCGACACCTCTCCAGTTCTCAGGGCCAACGATGGCTAAACCTGGGCAGTCGCTCCCCCAAACGCCCAAACCTAAGTCACTCGACTGGGTGATGAGGCCATCCCCTTCAATTATTTTGGAATGATGGTGAACGATGTGGATGGTGTTGCCATGTTTTTGAAGTGGAAAAAGCCATTTTGAGGTGGGCTGAAGCTTGCTCAGCCACTGATGGCGGCCCACTTCTAAGGTGACTTGATCATCACGAACGGAGTAAGCACAAGAAAATCCATGGTTAGAATCCCAAGAAAGAAAGGGGGAGTTGGATTGGTTGCTCCTTGTCATGGGGTCAAATAATCGGGTTTTATCAGTTTTTGGAACCCCGGAATGCCCAATTTGAGATTCACGCCCTTTATTTTTATGGCTATGGTGCTTCTTTCTGGATGTGGTGAAGAGAGCCGCGAGTATCAAGTTAAGCAAAATACTGGGTTAGGGATGCCTGAGGAAAGTTCTCACCAAAGCTCCGCAGGGCATGCAGGGCATGTGCATCGTCCCTACGATTTTTCATTACCATCCCAATGGAAGGAAAAGCCATCTTCTGGCATGAGACTTCTCAGCTTTTCAGATGTTAGTGGAGAGCTGGATGGATCTCTCGTGGTTTTGGGATTAGAAGCTGCTGATTTGGAGTCTAATATTAATCGCTGGAGAGGCCAAGTGGGTCTTGAGGAAATTTCGAAAGAGGCGTGCTTAAAAAGTTTAGATGAGGGCACGTCAGCCCTTGGTTCTTTTAAAAGCCTTAAATTAAAAGGGCCCGATGGCAAAGGTATTTTGGCTGCCATTTACACCTTGCCGAATAAGGTTCTTTTTGCCAAGATGATGGGGCCTTCTTCTAAAACTGAAAATGAAGAGAAGAACTTTTTGACTTTTTGTTCTAGTCTGAAGGCGCACACCCATTGAATTCTAGTTCTCCCCTCCTGCGGGTGGGAAAGACTTTGGCGTCTCCAAAGCTCTTTTTCTATGCCCTTTTTTGGCTGATGATACTTTTGACTTGGGGAACAGTGGCTCAAAAAGCCATTGGTCTTTATCAAGCTCAGGAGCGATATTTCTCCTCCTGGATTTTGTGGTTATGGGCGATTCCGACCCCTGGAGGTCGAGCAACACTCACCTTCATCACAATGAACCTCCTGTGTAAATTAATATTTGCTAGTTCCTACCATCCCAAGAAGGTGGGGATTTTAATCACCCATTTGGGAGCTTTGTGTCTGCTGGGAGGAGGTGTTCTGACTGCTTATTTCATGACTGAGGGTGCCTTGGTGGTGAAGGAAGGCGAAACCAGTTGGTATTACCAAGATTTTCACGAGCACGAATTGGCTTTCGTTGGATCAAAAGATGGCGTGGATGAAGTCTTGGCATTTTCCGATGAAAGCCTGGTTACCGGTGCTGTTTTGAAACACTCTTCGTTACCGCTTCAGGTTGAAGTGCTTGAGATGGCTAACAACATTGAGATCATTCGTCGCCAGTCAGCAGCGACGGCAGGTGAAAAGGGGATGTTGAAGAATTTCATTTTCAGGTCACTTGCGATTAATCCTGAAGAAACCAAAAATATGGCGGGGATGCGTTTTCGCCTCAAAGGTCTTGATGATGAACAAGATGGACAGTACATGATTTTTGAATTCATGGAGGTGCCTCAGACTTTTAGCGTGGATGGACGAGAGGTCAGGATTGAGCTTAGAAAACGAATTCACCCATTGGCCTTTGGGATTGAGCTTCTCGATGTCGAACGGCAGTTGCACCCTGGAACGCAAATGCCAAGAAGCTTCAAATCTGAAGTGCATGTTGTGAGGCCCGATGGTTCAAAATTGAAGCAAACCATTTCGATGAACCGACCATTGAGAACTGATGGCTACACGCTTTTTCAAACTCACTATGACATCAACGAAAAAGGAGAAGAAACCTCTGTGTTAGCGGTGGTGGAAAATGTGGGACGACTTTTCCCCTACATATCAAGTATCATCATCTGCATTGGAATCTTGATTCATTTGGTGTTACACATTCCTTCTTTGATCAGGAGGGGTTGAGTGATGACTTCAAAGAACTTCAGCCTTATGATAGGGCTATTTTTATTGGCTTTTGCTGGCCAACTGTTTGCTGAAAAGCCTTCTCAGGTTTTTGAAAGTTTGGTGATTCAAGAAGGGGGTCGCCTCAAACCTTTAGACACCTACGCTAGAAACCAACTTTTAGCCGTTCATCAAAAATCGACCATAGATGGAGAATCAGCCATCGACTGGTTGATAGACCTAATGCTCGAGCCCGAGCTCCATTATCACCGGCCAGAATTTAAACTAAGGGAACCTGAACTGATCGATGCGCTTGGAATTGAAATAAAAAAAGACTCTCGTTATGCCTTTGCAGAATTGAGGGATGGCATGTCGAATGTGCGAGAGGACCTGCACGCTTGGTTCCAGAAAGATGCGGATTCGAGAAGCCCAGTGGAGGATAGGGTGATTCGTCTCTATGGCCTATTGACTCAGTATTATCAGTTGAGTCGCTCGATGAGTCTTTTTCACCGAGACATCGTGATTGAGCATGAAGACTTAGCCAAAGACTTTAAATTGAAGCCTGGAGAGAAAGTCTCTTACTTGCATTTCTTTACGCATTCGGATCAGCTTAGAAATGAGGTGACTCTTTTGAGCCAGATGAAAAAAGAGAGTCGAGGTGAGAGGGAAAAGGCCTTGGTCGAATTGGTGGCTTTATTGAGTGAGAAAATTCAAGACGAGATGCCTCCCCAACTGACGATCTTCCCTCCACTGGTGGGTAGCGAAGAAGAGTGGGTTTCCCCTTGGGTTTTAATGGGGAAAGAGAAAGCGACTCCTTTAATCCTAGAGCGCTTGGTGGATCTGCAGGGAATGGTGGATGGTTTAAAACAAGGAGATTTGAAGGCTGCTTTGGATTTATCGAATAAATTTAAAGAGTCCGTTGGTTTCAGGCCCAAAGTAGATATGGAAGTCTCCAATAATCAAGCCGACCTTTTTTATCGCAGTATGTATTGTTACATTTTTTCCATCATTCTCCTGATGGTATCTTGGATGGTTTGGCCCCGAGGACTGCGCCGTGCAGCTTTTTGGATCATGACTCTCGGGATGGTGGTTCACGGCGTCGGTATTGTTCTGCGCATGTTTATTATGGGTCGACCACCCGTATCGACCCTTTATGAATCGATCATCTTTGTTGGATTTATTGGGGTGTTGATATGTTTCATTCTTGAAGTTGTTCGACGCAATGGAATTGGAACTTTTTGTGGAACCACCCTAGGAATTCTTCTTCATTTTATTGGCTTCAGCTACGCCGCTGATGGTGACACCATGGGCATGTTGGTGGCAGTCTTGGATTCTAACTTTTGGTTGGCGACCCACGTGGTGACCATCACCATGGGCTATGGAGTGACGGTGGTCGCAGGAATTGTTGGACATCTTTATCTGTTTTTGGCGATCTTTAGGCCTGGGGATAAGAAAGGCTTGCAGGAGATCTATAAAAACGGCGTGGGATTGAGCCTAGTGGCTCTGCTTTTTACAACTCTAGGTACCATTTTGGGTGGCATCTGGGCTGACCAATCTTGGGGTCGTTTTTGGGGGTGGGATCCTAAGGAAAATGGAGCTCTATTGATCGTTCTTTGGTTGCTGATGCTCCTTCACGGGCGAATTTCTGGGCTGGTTAAGCCGGTGGGCTTTGCGGCAGGATTGGTTTTGGGTAATATCATTGTGGCATTGGCTTGGTTTGGGGTTAACCTTTTGGCGGTTGGCCTTCACAACTACGGATTTACTGAATCTATCGCCATCAATTTGGCCATATTTTGTGGAATAGAGACTCTATTGGCCTTGGTTGGTTATGCTTGGGCTTCAAAAAGAGCTGAGGTGAACTTGGAGTCACCCAAAATGACGGAGTGAATTTATTCACCCTAGTCTTCATTTTCTCGAAGCCCTCCTAGAATCCCGTTTCCCATTTATGAATGGTCTATTCGTGCCCAAAATCTATTCGAGTTTTTTGTTTGTTCTTCTGCTGGCAGGACAAGCTTTTGCCCTAACCATCTCAGGGAATATTTATTTTGAGAAAGTGGTGCACACCAAAGTCGGTTCTGGCTCTAGTGTGAGCTCTGTGATTGAGAATGTTCCCGTGTCCAAAGCTAGAATTTACAATGGGGGCACTGAGGTTGGTTTCAGTAATGAAAACGGAACTTACAGCGTTGATGTATCAGGCACAGTTTTCTTGGAGGTTCGATGTGACGATGGTACAACGTTGGTAGGAACGAGTTTGGCAGGATCAGGCATGTCGGGAATCTATGATGTGACCATTTATTCGGGAACACCCAGTGCTGATGTCGAAAAAGATTTACTAATCACTGTAGGGAATGGCTCGGGAGCTTTTAATCTTTTGGATCAATTTCAGTTTGGGTTGGCATGGTTTTCAGATTTGGGATACAACCTGCCCAGTTCTCAGAGTGTTAGGGTTGTTTGGCCGGATACAGGGTCTTATTTTGAACCTGACAATTACTCTCTCGGATTCCTTGGCACTGGTTCTGATACCGACGAATTTGATGATTCCGTTATTCAGCATGAATTAGGTCATCTAGCGATGGAAGCCTTTAGTGAAGATGATTCTTTGGGGGGATCTCACCTTTTTACATCAAAAGAAGACCTACGTTTGTCATGGTCTGAAGGCGTAGCAAATTATTTATCATGTGCGATTCGTGGAAGCTCGCAGTATTTAGATACCACGAATTACAATTCCTCATCAGAGTCTTCTTCAGCTGGGATATCCGCTTCTTTTGCAGACACCCCTTCAGTAAAGGGGTGTGAAAATGAATTCTCTGTGGCTCACGTTCTTTGGAATGCTAGATCTGTCACCGATGATGAAGCCGTGGTTGATACCTTGGCTAGTTTTAATAGTTTAAGTGAGCAGATCAGCATGGACTCGTTCCATGACCAGTGGTCATCCCTTCAACCATCAACGAGTTTGACGACGATTTACGCGAACGCAGGTATGGAATACCTGGTTGATTCTTCAGGGGGAAGCTTCACATTCCCAGGGACCCTTACGACAGCAGATACTCTCTCGGACCTAACTTTCTTTGGGAAAGACAATGAAGATGTATTTAGCTTTATTCCTAGTAATAGTGGAGTTTATACTTTTAGTACCTCAGGCACCACCAACGGAGCTTTAACAAGCCTCTCTCTCTATGCCAGTAACGAGAGCCTTCTGGCGACGAACAATCAGGTTAATGGGCAATTTTCCAACACGACATCTAGCCTGACTCAGTCGTCGATGGTTTCGGGGCAAACTTATTACGTTAAAGTGAGTCGCTTTAATAGTGGATCACGAAATTATGGAATAGGGTGGAATGATGGTTACTCAAAGACTGTTGGAAGTTACGGTGGCTATAGTTTAAGTGCTGAGTTGAGCTCGGTGGTTGAACCCGAAGTGATCAGTGCAGCGATTGCCAATAGTAGTCCTCGAATGGGTGACTCTCTCACGCTCTCCATCGTTGGTTCAACATCTCCTAGCCCAGATAGTTACACTTACCTTTGGATGGCTGATGGAGCGGTTATTTCTGGCCAAACGAATAGCACGTTGAGTCTTCTTTCTTCCCTCGGCCTTTCCAAAGGAGTGGGGGTATCTTGTAATGTAACCCCTGTTTATTCCGGAGTGTCCTATCCAGGAAATGGAAAAATGACGTCAAGCGTCACGGTTCTAAATACAGCTCCGGAGGTAGATGCCGGTGAAGATGTTAGTTTTTCTGATTCGGCTGGTTTGACTCGTGGAGTGACGGTGACCGATGTAGATGACGGTGAATCATTCTCCTATACATGGACACAAAACTCTGGGCCGACGGTTTCCACCAATATTTCAGACAACACCTTGTTTTTTCAGCCTAACGGAAGTGGAACTTATTCTTTCTCTGTCAGCGTTTCGGATGGCACAGATTCAAACACTGACAACGTTAGTTTTGTTTTCGACGAGCTTTACGTTGAGCCAACCACGAGAAGCGATGCAACGTCTGAAGAGTTGTCTTGGTTAGAAAACCCTTCGGTCTCCAACATCACTGAGGCTGGAAATTTACTGGATCAAGTTTATGTTGTGGCTCAAACAACTTTAACGGACAATGTGGTTTCTGGGGTGATTGAAGCTATCGATACGGTTTTGAGCTCTAATGTTTCTCTTAGTTCAACTCAAGTGAGCCAGGTGTTTGCTTCGGTCGACAATGTTGTGGATGAAAGTGCGTCGCTATTTCTTGCTCTTAGCGAGGTGCAGCAGAAGTCTGTTTCAAATTCTCTCAAAACGGTTCTTGAGGGAAGTCAAGGTAATATTTCTTTAAAAGACGGACTCAAGGCATTGGAGGTCTTCAATGAAACGCTTCAGCCGTATGCCTCGGGCTCAGGTATTAAAGCAAACATTAGCGATGAGACGGAAGAAGCTTTGGGGTCTGACCTATTGAATATTGTCGATGTTACAGTGGCTCAACTTTCTTCTGGCGATTCTTTAGATTATGAGAAGGGGCAGGTGACTGTTCTAGGAGAGGTTTTTTCCGCTGCCGGGAGCTCTAAGGAGATCATGGATGCATCTGGGCAACTATCGATGACTTTGCCGAGTAATTTTACAACCGGTGACGTGGCTCTTTCGGTGACAAAAATGGCTATCAATCCACATGCAGCCAAAAGCACAGATTCTCCATCTTCGGAAGTTGTGTCCTTTAAAATCCGTCATCACAGCACGATGACGGATGTCGATTTTTCTGGAAAAAGTGTGACGTTAAAAATTCCTGTTTCAGATTCTCTGGGGAGCAATCAGTCTTACGTGCCAAAGTTTTTTGATACTGAAACCAATACTTGGTCGGAGTCGGGAATTACATATGATTCCTCATCGACGGTTTCTGGTGAAGTTAGCTTCACGACAGACCATTTAACGGATTTTGCTATTTTCATCGAAAATGACACCGTCACAACTTCTTCCGCAGGTGGTGGAGGAGGAGGTGGATGTATGCTAGGTGTCTCTCGTTGAAGCAATTAAGTAATCACCTATGAGCGGAGCCTCTATGATGACTCCTTGGCGTTGGAGCCTCCACTGGCAGGTCCTCCTGGGTATGTTAGCCGGCTGTTTTGCCGGTTTTCTAAGTGGAGACGTTTATCCTGCTGAAGGCATGAGGGCGGACTTCATTGTTTACGACTTGGGGGGAAGTCTTTTTATGAACGCCCTCAAAATGTTGATCATTCCACTGGTGATGTCTTCAATCATCTTTGCTATGGGCTCCCTTGGAAAGAAACAGGGATTTGCAAGCATGGGGTGGAAAACACTTTTATTTTACGCTTGCACGAGCTTTTTTGCCATCATGGCAGGTCTCGTCCTGGTGAACCTCATTCGACCTGGAGAAGGAACTGGGCTCACCCCTGAAGATATAACTCGAGATGTTGCTGTTGAGGGGAGTGCGGAAGCCACCCAAATGGCAAAATTGAATGCCAAAACGGCAGGGAAAGACGATCTGAACTCGACGTTGAACGTCTTTCGGGAATTGATTCCTTCAAATATCGTTGGAGCGATGGCCAACCTGAAGATGTTGGGCGTGATCTTCTTTAGCTTGTTATTTGGCTTTTTCATCAACCGAATCGATGAGAATCGACGTCAGGCGCTGTTGGATTTGATCGGAGGCTTTCACGATGTTATCGTGGAAATGACCTTTTTCATTCTTCGTTTTCTGCCAATTGGTGTTGGTTGCTTGATCGCCAAGACCGCTGCTCAGACCTTTGCTTCTGGCTTGGTTCTCGAGAGGCTCTCTCAGCTTTCTATGTTTGCTCTGACCGTGGTTCTAGCTTTGGGATTTCATCTTTTTATTCTTCTACCGTTGATTTTGATCGTGGTAGGGCGAATGAGTCCAGCTGCTCATTTTCGCTCAGTTTCACAAGCTATGCTAACGGCTTTTTCAACAGCCTCTTCTGCTGCAACTTTGCCTGTGACCCTGCAGTGTTTGAAGGAAAAATCCAAAGTATCTGAACGCGTGAGTAGTTTTGTGCTTCCAGTTGGGGCTACGGTGAATATGGATGGAACGGCTCTTTATGAATGTGTTGCCGTCATGTTTTTAGCGCAGCTCAGTGGCATAGATATGACTTTTCAACTACAAGTCATCATCGTGGCTTTGGCTTTGTTGACCTCCATTGGTGTTGCAGGGATTCCCTCAGCTAGTTTGGTAGCCATCATGATTATTCTTAATTCGGTGAACGCCAATTTACCAGAAGGGCAGTCGATACCCGTTGAGGCTTTGGCCATTCTCATGATATTTGATCGACTTCTCGATATGTGTCGCACGGCGGTAAATATCACTGGAGACACGGTGGGGGCGGTGATCATCGCCAAATCCGAGGGTGAGAAGATTTATCAAGAAGACTGACTCCTCTAAAGAAGAGGGGTTCTCTTTCTGATTAAATAAGGTTTCTCTCTCCAAAGAGAACTGATCCGAGGCGAATGAGCGTGGAGCCTTCGTCGAGTGCCATTTCCCAATCAGCACTCATGCCCATGCTCAGTTCTTTGAGTGAATACTGATCTTTCAGCTCTCTCATTTTCTTAAAATGGGCTTGGAGTTGGCTTTGGGATAGATTAGAGGGAGGTATGCACATGAGCCCCTTCAGTCCTGTGAGATCTTCAGGTTTTTCCATCATGAGGTGAAACTCGTCTTGTGAGAGGCCGCCTTTTTGCTCTTCTCCGGCCAAGTTGATTTGAATTAGCCAAGAGGGAGGAGGGTCGAACCCTTTTATTTTTTTAATGGAGGAGGAGGATCCAACTGAGTGGACACAGTGAACGCCTCCTTGCACTAAACTCTTGATTTTTCGGCTTTGCAATTGCCCGACGAAGTGCCAATTAAGATCAGATGGAAGAAGTTCCTTTTTCTGCTCCCACTCTTGCAGATAATTCTCTCCAAAATCACGGTGGCCAGCATCGACCAAAACTTGAATTCGCTCCAAAGGTTGCCGTTTTGAAACGGCAACAAGGGAGGCCTCGTAGTTTTCTAAGGTTTTTTTGACCTTGGCGTAGGCCTTGAGAATAGTAGCAGGAGAACTCAACAACCGGATTGACTAGAGAGGAAGCTTATAGGATACCGACTATGAAAAAGAGTCGAAAGATCCTCATTATCGGGAACAAACTACACGGAAAAACAACCTTGGCCAACTTCATGGTTGAAGCCTTGGGCGATGCGGAGGGGTATTCCACGAGTTCTTATCTGGTATACCGGCTATCTTTAATACATGGGGTTTCTGAAGAAGAGATCTTAAAAGAGAAAGAAAAATACCGACCTGAGTTGATCGAGCTTGGGAATGCCATGTGCGATGCTGATGCGGGTTGTCTGGTTAGCATTTGCCTTTGGTCCTCAAGCAAAGAGTTCATTTTGGTGGATGGAGTGAGAAGAGTGAGTGAATACGATAGGATCAAGGATTGGTTTGATTTGGTCCTTTGGGTTGATCGACCAGGGCAAGCCGGAGGCTTGGATAACCTTGAGTTAGAGGAGAAACATGCCGATCGAGTGGTTTTGAACGATGGCAGCTTAGAAGACTTAAAAAAAGTGGCTGAAAATATCTCAAAAGAGATTCGAGAGAATTAGCGAAAGTCCTTGTTTGATGGTCACTTAAGGTATGATTTTCGGCTTTGTTGATGGTCCGTTTTAATGAAAGTTGAATTCTATGGAGTGAGGGGATCTGTTCCCACCCCCATGAATGGAACTGAAGTGCTGGACCGGATCTTGGAGAAGGTTCCTAAGGGGGAGAAAACCATCTCCGTCTCAAAGCTCAAATCCATGGCAAAAAAAGGAAGCTTGGGTTACGGCGGTAACACTTCCTGTGTACTATTAAGCCATGAGAAAGAACATTTGATTGTCGATGGTGGGACGGGCCTTCGTGCTTTAGGTCACCGTCTTGGGCAACTTCCATTGGACGAGCCAATACACCTTTTGCTAACTCACCTTCACTGGGATCACATCCAAGGATTGCCTTTTTTCTTGCCTCTTTATCAAAAAGATAGAAAGGTGATGATCTATTCTGCTGTCGGTAAGGAGGCGTTGTTGAAATCCTTTAAGGCGCAGTTCGTCGCTCCTTATTTCCCCGTTCCTTTTGAGGAATTGATGAGCCACATTGAGTTCGTGGGATTTAAGGGCTCTAAGTCGATTGGGCCCTTCAAAATTCGATCACAACCATTGGTTCACCCTGACCCAACTTTTGCCTATAGAATTGAAGCGGGTGGAAAATCCTACGCTCATTTCTCGGATACGGAACTCCTAGACTTGAGCCCGTCGAAACAGAAAAAATTGTTAGAGTTCACAAAAGGCGTAGATTTGATCGTGGCGGACAGTCAGTTTGATGACTTTGAGGCAGAGCTCTACAAAGGCTGGGGGCATTCTTGCGCCAATGCCTTCATTGAAATTCTTGGTGGCACAGACGTGAAAGCACTAGCTTTGTTTCATTACAACCCACAAGAGAGGGAGGCTAAGGTTGATGAAATCTTTGCTTCAGCTAAAAAATATCTAAAAAAGACCCACCCTAAGAGCAAGATGAAAATTTTCTGTGCCATCGAAGGGCAAGGGCACGACCTTTAATTTTTCTTTTAGACCATGAACCATCCTGACTTAAGTAACCTTCAGGATCGACTGAAGGAAGGCTCTCTATCTTCAAGGGAGCTAGTGAGCTCTTGCTTAGCTAGAATCGAAAAAGACAATCCAGAGCTGAACGCTTTGGTGTCTGTGCGAGGTGAAGATGCTCTAAAGGAGGCAGATGTATCCGATGAGCGAAGAAAGGCTGGTCAGAGCAGAGGAGCCCTAGAAGGTGTTCCTGTCGTGATCAAGAACAACCTCTCTTATACGGAGAGTGAGATCACGGCTTCGAGTAAGATTTTGGAAGGGTACCGCCCTCCTTTTCAAGCAACGGCCGTTGAGAAAATATTGGAGGCTGGTGCTGTGATTGTAGGTGTCAGCAACATGGATGAGTTCGCAATGGGCTCATCGAATGAGAACAGTGCCAACGGACAAGTGAAAAACCCTTGGGATCGAGAGAGGGTACCGGGTGGTTCCAGTGGTGGAAGTGCTGCAGCTGTGGCGGCTGGATTTGCGCCGATTGCCCTAGGTAGCGATACAGGTGGTAGCATTAGGCAGCCAGCTGCGTTTTGTGGTGTGACTGGTTTGAAACCAACCTATGGAAGTGTGTCTCGTTATGGTCTCTTTGCCTACGGCTCTTCTCTCGACCAGATTGGCCCTTTGGCTCATTCTGTGAAAGATGTGGCCGAGACCTTCGAACTGATTCGTGGGCGTGACCCCAAAGATATGACTTCGGTTGATGCGAAGCCCCTTGGTGATTGGACAAAAGGTGTCGAGGGAATGCGAATAGGTGTTCCTGTTGAGTTCTTTGACTGTGATCAAGGGCTTCGACCTGAACTGAAAAAAGTACTGATGGAAAACCTAGAGGCCTTAGAGAAGCAAGGGGCTGAACTCGTGGAGGTTCATCTTCCTATCCTCGATCATGTGATTCCTGTTTATTACCTGATCGCAAACTGTGAAGCTAGCTCGAACCTCTCACGTTATGATGGGATTCGTTTTGGTCGCCGAGCTGAGAACCTCGAGAGCTTGCTTGAATGTTATGAGAAGAGTCGTCAGGAAGGTTTTGGCAAAGAAGTTCAAACAAGAGTGATGCTGGGTAATTATGCTCTGAGCGCTGGTTATTACGACGCCTTTTACAAAAAAGCCAATTCTATTCGCTCTGACATGAGGCGTCAGCTAGCTGAACTTTTTGAGAAGGTTGATGTGTTAGCTGGTCCAACGACACCGGATGTTGCTTTTCGCTTAGGTGACAAAGTTGATGACCCGCTCAGCATGTACATGCAAGATCTCTACACAACTTTTGTGAACCTTGTTGGTTGTCCTGCGCTGAGCTTGCCTTGTGGCACTGTTGATGGCCTTCCTGTTGGACTGCAAATTGTTGGTAAAGATTTTGACGAAACATCGATTTTTCGTGTAGGAAGTGGTGTTGAATCCTTGAGAAATTTTGAGGCAATATCATGAGACTGATAGCAAATTCGATCATCTACTTGTTTCTAACGGGGGCTCTTCTTGCAGAAGCCTCTGATATTGGTGTCAGTCATCACCCAGCATCTGGTTATGTGCTTCAGCGGGGTGTCTTACAACTTGAAACTTATGGGAATTATACCGATGTGGACATGGCCGAGGCTGTTGGAGTTGATACCAAGAGCACCCAGGGAGTCGGACGATACTCAGAAATAGGAGGACGCCTTTGGTTTGGTTTGTCAGACCTTACGACAGCAAGTTTTTACTTTGGATTGAGCGACTTTACGTACCAAGATAAGACCGCAGAGATCGGATTCCAGGAATTCAGACTCAAGCGTGGCCTGCTGGTGAATCACGAGAGTCTAGGCTTTTTGTCTTTGGAAGCAGAGTGGTTTCGCCATAGTATGAACTCTCTCAAACAGGGTGGAGTTAAGCAGTCGAGGTCGAATACTTTTCATGATTATGGTTATGGACTTCAACTCCAAGGCACGCGTCCATTTAGCGACACCTTTGATCTGCACTATCACCTAGGTTACTCTAATGCCTTGGAAGATGGAAATGAAGGTCAGAGTCAATTTGAAGCTGGGGTGGGACTGTCAGCCTTTTTTAGTCAACGCTATCGATTAGATTTATATGGAAGTATGTTGCAGGTCGATCGAAGCATCAACTCCATTCCTGATGAAACGAATTCAACCTTTCACTTCGCATTAACTCGTCATATCAGTGAGCAGTGGTCAGGGCATATTAGGGCTCAATACAACGACTCCCTATTCATTGGGGTATGGCCCTTTTTGGATCGAGAGATGAGCAATGTTAATCTATCAGGTTATGGTTACCTCTCCTTAGGGTTCACCTACAGAACCAAGTATTAATTCGTGGAAGATTCAGTTTTTCCAACTTTTCATTGGGTCTACGGAAGAAAGGCTCAACAGAGAAAGGCTTTTTCGGAAAAATTTTTAGCACAGAACAAGCAATTTTCATTAAAAATTAGTGAAGATCTGCCTGATGCTGATGCTGATGATGGGGACTGTCAGCCAACGTTTTGGGTGTACTTCGCCGGAGAAGATCCTCCAGAGTGGATGCTAGAGGGAGATACGCCCATTATTCAGTTTTATTGGACGGATCACCCTAGTTCAAAAACAATTGAAAACTCAGAAGGGTTAATCACTCCCTACATACCAAAGCCAATGTCTTTCACAGGCTTATTCGAATTGTTTCGAGATAGTGTGCAGTTCTGGGCTTCTCCTTGCTTTCATGATCTTCAAGGCCAGAGGAGTCACTCTCGATTGGTGATCATTGAAGATGAAGAGTCTCAACAATTTTTAATGAAAGAAGCTTTAAATGAGATTGGCTTGAAAAGTCAGGCTGTCTTTTTTGAAAATGGATCGGAAGCCCTAGATGGCATCAAGAAAATGCAAAGTAAGAACCGAGACCCACTATTGTTATTCTTGGATTTGATGCTGCCCGGAATGGGGGGAGATGAAGTTTTAAAAGCAATGAAGTCTTCAGCTGAATTGAAATCTATTCCGGTCGCTTTGCTAACGGGAGCTCAGTCAACAGAGGAACTGAGCTTTTTGAGTCAAATGCCAAAGCACTTATCCTTTAGGCTGCCACTTTTAGAGACTGATGCATCTGATTTAATCAGGCGTTGCTTAAATTTTTTCAAACACGCTAAACCTATCCCTTAATTATACCAAAGGAGTTTTTTCCTATGTCGCAAGCAGATATCGCCGTTATTGGACTCGCCGTGATGGGTGAGAACCTCGTTCTCAATATGGAGAGCAAGGGGTTTACTGTAGCTGTTTATAACCGAACGACGGAAAAAGTGACCAAATTTGTTGAGGGTCGAGGTGCTGGAAAGAATCTTGTTGGCGCCTACAGCCTTGAGGAGTTGGTCGGTTCTTTGAAGCGACCTCGTAAATTGATGATCATGGTTAAGGCAGGAAAGGCTGTTGATGCGGTCATTGGGCAGTTGACTCCACTTCTTGAGAAGGGAGATATCATCATCGATGGTGGGAATTCAGAGTTTCCTGATAGTGAGCGGCGAACCAAGGAGCTGGCCGAGAAAGGACTTCTTTATGTTGGCTCCGGAGTTTCTGGAGGAGAAGAGGGTGCCCTAAAGGGGCCTTCCATTATGCCTGGAGGTTCTCCTGAGGCTTGGCCATCTATTCAGCCAATTTTTCAAGCAATCTCAGCAAAAGCCGATAGTGGCGAACCCTGTTGTGATTGGGTTGGGAATGGAGGAGCAGGGCATTTCGTGAAGATGGTTCATAATGGCATTGAATACGGAGATATGCAGCTCATCTGTGAAGGCTACCAGCTCATGACTTCTTTGCTCGGACTTGATCACGACGAAATGCACGGGGTGTTTTCAAAGTGGAATGAAGGAGATTTGGACAGTTACCTCATTGAGATTTCACGCGACATCATGGGCGTGAAGGATGAAGATGGATCGCCTTTGGTGACGAAGATTTTGGACACGGCAGGACAGAAGGGGACAGGTAAGTGGACAGGTATTACTGCTCTGGACCTAGGGATTCCCTTAACTTTGATTGGTGAAGCTGTGTTTGCCCGTTGTCTTTCGGCGATCAAAGAGGAGCGAGTTGAGGCTTCAAAGGTGATCAGTGGCCCAACACCCAAGTTTGACGGGGACAAGGAAGAGTTCATCAAAGATATCGGAGACGCACTATATGGTGCGAAATTGGTTTCTTATGCCCAAGGCTTCTCACTAATGCGTGCAGCTTCTGAAGAAAATGATTGGGAGCTGAATTATGGAAATGTGGCTCTCATGTGGCGAGGTGGGTGTATCATTCGCTCTGGGTTTCTAGGCAAGATTAGAGAGGCCTTCAATAAAAATGCTGAGCTTTCTAATTTGCTTCTCGATGATTACTTTCGAGAAAAGATCATGGCTGCCCAAGCAGGATGGCGTCGAGTTTGCTCCAAAGCTCTTGAAATGGGAATTCCCGTGCCAGCACTGAGTTCAGCTTTATGCTATTTTGATGGCTATAGAACTGATCGTCTCCCTGCGAATCTTCTTCAAGCTCAGCGTGACTATTTTGGTGCCCATATGTACGAGCGAGTTGATCAGCCTCGTGGTGAGTTCTTTCATACGAACTGGACTGGTAGAGGGGCCGATACGGCCTCTTCGGCCTATAACGTTTGATGAAGGTTGCCCGAAGAGCGGCTCAAATTATTAAGCTGTTCTGAAACATAGACAACGCTCGTTTACTATAGACGTTAGTCATAATAAGATTGAGCATAGATTCCTTCCCATCTTAAAGTTTTAGATGAGAAGGAATCTAGTTTGCCAGATTTGAAATCACCGGCTTGTATTTTTTTGATGCCTAGCTGCTTCTTTTCAAATTAAAGAAGGGTTGATTCGCACGTCATCTTATATGGCAAGATTAAAGCTTAGGATGCTTTGGCCTCGTCGACAAGCTTCATAAATCTGCGTCCATACTCAATGTAGTTGTCCTTCATTGCTTGAGACTTATCTGAGTCATTGGCGTCATCGTGAAAAACGACGGACATGTGAGGTTCCATAGAGAAGCCCCCATCGTATCCGTCATCGAGAAGGTCTTTGACGATTTGAGGAATGTCGCCAGAACCTTCTCCAGGGAAAAAGAATTTTGCATCTGGGAAAATGTTGCCATTTTCTTTGATGAAGGTGGCGTCTTTGATATGAACGTAGCCAATGTGCTCTTTAATTCCCTTATAAAAATCCCAAGAGGATTGCTTTGCGTAGGGAGGCTCTCCAATTCTTAGGTCAGTAATAGGGGGGTTTCCTGTGTCAAAGATGAGGGTGAAAGAATCTGAGTCCATCGCCTCGACAAGTTTGATGGAGTGTTCGTAGGATTGGCCTCCATAGTTCATGCAATTCTCATGACCATAGGTGATGCCATGCTCTTGGCAGCGAGTGACCATTTCCTTGAGGTGACTAAAGACCGACTTCTCAACATCAGGGTCCTGAGGGGAGCGGTCTTTCATCATTTTACAGCTCATTCCTCGTAGAAGAGTTGTGCCCAATTTCTTCATTCTGGGAAGAGCGCGATCGAGCATTTCGAGACTAGCTTTGGTGTCTTCGGGGTTGGTTGGGTCTTTGCTCCAATTGGCGATGGCGCTTCCGAAGCAATTGATCTCAATGCCTGCATCTTTAAGTTTACCTTGGACCACTTCAAAATCAGCTTCGCTGATGTCATGGATATTTTTTCCGTCAATATTTCTGGATTCGATTTTTGACCAGCCAAGGGCTTTGGTGGCTTCAATCTGTCCGTCTAGGTCTCTGGCGGCTTCGTCTGCAAATCCTGTGAAAAACATAAATTGATCCTTTATTTTAGGCCCATGGCCGATAGATTTTTATAAGAAAGTTCCATGGAGGCAAAAATGTCTCGCTCTGGAACTTCTCGGTCTTGTTCGACGATCATGTAGTTAACTCCAGTTTCTTCCAGAGCTTCATTGATGGCTGGCCAATCGAGATTGCCTTCTCCTATTTCGCAAAAATAAGGACTCCGCTCACTGGGGTTCATGGCAAAGTCTTTAATGTGAACGACAGGCATTCGCCCGGCAACTTTTTTGATCCAAGCGACGGGTGAGCCTCCTCCTCTCGTGATCCAATGAAGATCGAGTTCTGCATACATGATGTCAGGAGCGATATCCTCGTAGATGGTTGCGAGAAGTGTTCTGCCATTGATTTTTCCAAGTTCGTTATCATGATTATGAAAACCAAAGCGAATTCCCTCTGCTTTGAATTTTTCGCCCCATAAACGGAGATCATCGATCAGCGTTTTTGGGTCATCATTTTTCCAGTCGATAGGACCTGGGCTGCCAAGGGCTGTAAAGTCGCACCCGAAGGTTTTTAGCTTCTTAACCACAGAGTTAAAATCTTCACGGAGTTGTTTCGCCCCCTCGTGGGATGCAACAATTCTCAGTTGGTGCTTGTCTGTGAGTTCTCGAACGATTGTTGGTTCGACAGGGCAACCGGAGACCTGGACATTGTTATAGCCCATGCCTTTGACCCGACCAAGGGATTGATCGAGGCCTTCGGGAGTTTTGATATGTTCTCGAAGATTGAATAGAGTGAGTCCGACTTCTGGTTTCATGATGACCTTTTCAGTTAGTGAGACTGGCTGAAGTCATCAGCATTGGTTTTGGCCTTGGCTTCGGCTTTGACAAAAGTCGAATTTGAGATGAGGCCTTTTAGGGTTTCTTCATAAGCTTTTTCATCGAGAGGGAACTCAACGGTTTCTTTTGTGATGAGGCTGTAAATCATGCCGTTAGCCAGTTCAACAGAGTGAATACCCTCAACAGCAGGGGCTAGCAGCTCTTCTTTGCCTTGGATGGCGTTGGCGAAGTTTTTGAGGATGCCTCTGTGGCCTTCTCCTCCTCCACGGACGGGGATTTCGATGTTCCAGATCGGTGGTTTTCCAAAGCCAAGAGTCGCTTCTTTCAGGTGAACGTCGGTGGGTTGTTCGTTGCGAATGAATTTCATGGGGTGACCACTTTCGATGACAAGTTTTCCACGTGTTCCAACAATTTCCAGACGATTGGTCCCTGGAGCTTCTCCTGTGGTGGTAACGAAAACGCCAGTACCTCCATTGGGGTACTCCATGATGGTGGTGACATCATCTTCAACTTCAATTTCATGGAATTTGCCTAAGCCACCAATGGTTTTAACGCTGCTAGGCATGCCGCAGATCCATTGGATGAGGTCGAGTTGGTGTGGGCATTGGTTGAGTAGAACCCCTCCGCCTTCGCCAGCCCAAGTCGCTCTCCAGCCACCGGAGTTGTAGTAGCTTTGGGTTCGGTACCAATCGGTGATGATCCAGTTCACGCGACGAAATTCACCTAGCTCTCCATTCTCGAGGAGTTCTTTGGCCTTGATGTACATGGGGTTTGTTCTCTGATTGAACATGGCAGAGAAAACCTGATCTTTGTTTTTGTAGGCGGCAATGAGTCGCTTGCAGTCGGCTTTGTGAACGGAAATGGGTTTTTCGACGAGAACGTGAAGTCCAGCTTCGAGAGCTTTGATTCCAATCGTGGTATGGTCATAGTGAGGAGTTGCGATAACGATGGCTTCGGCAACTTTGGCTTCAAGTAGAGATTTGTGATCTTTGAAAAAGGGAACATCGTTCTCCTTGGCCAGCTTTTCACCTTTTTCCACATCGATGTCACAGATGGCAGCCAAGTTGAGGTTATCAATGTCGGCGATGGACTTTAAATGGGAACTCCCCATGTTGCCGACTCCAACGACGGCGATGGAAACTGGATTGGCCATGGCCTTTCCTCATAAAATTGCTCAGAACGATCCTAAGTTAACGTTGATAGACTTATTTTCAAGAACGGAAACGGTCATTCATTTGATTAATTCGATTATTTTATTTAATTATGATCTTGAAAAAGGTTGACTAAATTCCAACAATAGTGATGGCGCCAAGTAAATTGAGAAATTAGAGCTAGATAAAATGGAAGAACTTCGATGCGGATTGGTGGGGTGCGGGGTGATCAGTGGCACCCACATTGAGGCCCTAGAAAGTATTGATTGTGCTAATTTGGTGGCTGTCTGTGATGTGCGTCCAGAGCGTTTGGAAAATTTATTGGACAAAAACCCCCACTTGAATTCTTATCTTAAATTGGGAGACATGCTGAAGGACTCAGAGTTGGATGTTGTGATCGTGTGCACTGACCACGCTTCCCATGTTGAAGTTGCGATTGAGGCCTTTGAGAGTGGTTGTCATGTCATTTGTGAAAAGCCCCTAACGGCCTGTCGAGAAGAATTGAACCACTTACTCCAAGTGAGGCAAACTCATCCAGACCTGAAGGCTGGGGGAATATTTCAAAATCGATTCAACCCTAGCTTTAGAGCCTTTCATGAAATGATCCAAGATGGGAAGATCGGAAAAGTCTTAAATTTGGGCTTATTGCATCGCTGTAATCGAACAGAATCTTATTACGCCAAAGATGACTGGAGGGGAACTTTAGAACGAGAAGGTGGCTCTTCTATGATTAATCAATCGATTCATTTTGTTGATTACCTCCTTCAAATAGGAGGAGAAGTTGATCAGTGTTCTGGATTTGAAGGAAATCTCACAAAGAGGGGTTTGATTGAAACAGAGGATGTCTTTGCGGGATGTCTCCGCTTTAAGAGTGGAGCACTTGGAAGTATCAATTTAACGAATGCGAGCTCTGAGAGTTGGGTTTATCGTTTGACCGTTGCAGGAGAAAAGGGAACTCTTGAGCTGGTGGATGGTAAAATTATGGCTTCAGCTGGCCTTAAATGGGAAGAAGAGAAACGTCGCCTTGATGAGGCACTGGAGACTGAGTCTCCAGGTGGAGAGGGAAAGAGTTATTATGGAGGTTATCATAGGCAGAACCTAATGGATTTCTTCTCCTCGATACTTGATGGAAAGAACCTTGAGGTGTCGATGGAATCTCAGGCTACGACGACGGCTGTGGTCCATGAGCTTTACCGCGCTGCAAGGGAAGGGCAGGTTAAGAAATTTAAATCTCCCTGCTGATCAACTCCCTTTCCTCCATTCGTGTGGAGTGGAACGATGGTGGCGTTTAAACGCTCTAGTGAAAGCTGCGTGACTAGAAAACCCGCAGGCCCTGGCGATGTATTCGATGTTCAAATTCTCCATTCTTAGTAAGCCAGTGGCCCTTTCCATGCGGATGTCCATGAGGATGGATTTGCTACTTTTAGAATATTGCTCTCTAACCAAACGACGAAAATGACTCTCTGACAAATGGACAGTGTTAGAGATAGCCGATAGTTTTGGCTGTTCTGACATGTGATCCCTGAACCAGTGAAAAGCGGGTTCTAATCGAATCTGATCAGGGTTTTTTAGATGGGGTAGACGATGTCGTGGGAGTGATTCCAAGGCGAGAAGCAAGAGCTGGTGGAAGTGAACCTGCGCGCGTAGGGGTTGAAGCACATCAGTTGATTGGAAGACTTCGGTGATTTTTTTGTGCTCTTTTAAATACTTTGAAGAGATCTCATCTGATAAGGGGATCTCAAGCCAAGCATCATTTTGACAAAGCTGTTCTATGATGGGCGGCATTTGATCCGTGAAAAAATGGGACACCTGGCAGACTGTCCCGTCACCGGTTTTTCCATGGGCTAAGTTGGGGGGAAGGATCCATAGGGTCGGGCCACGATTATAAATGGCTTCCTTTTTATGGTTAATGAGTAGTCCGAAGCGCCCTTCATGGACACCAAAAACTTCCCACCGTTTTCTCAAAAAGACAGGGACGGGGTTTTTGAGAAAATCCCGTGAGCCATGGTTGGTGAGTAAGATCAATAGAATCTGTTGGTTTTTATTTTAGTCACGATCTCAAAACGTTTCTTGAATCAAGAAAAGAGGGAGGCGAGATATCTTAGTGAAAAACAAGGGTTTGCTATTATAAAAAGCTCGAAAGTTGGAGCGGACTCATAGACTGCGATAGATTTATATTGAATAGATATATGAAAATTCTCATTACCGGTGGAGCTGGGTTTATCGGCTCAGCACTGACAAGACTATTGATTCAAAAGACTGAACATGAAGTCGTGGTATTGGATAAACTCACTTATGCCGGGAATTTAGATTCTTTGGCTGAGGTATCTAGTGACTCTCGATATTCTTTTTCAAAAACGGACATCTGTGACTTAGAGGATGTTGCTAAAGTTTTAGCTGACTATCAACCCGATGCCGTGATGCATTTGGCAGCCGAATCCCATGTGGACCGAAGTATTGATGGACCTGGAGCTTTTATTGAAACAAACATCGTTGGAACAGCCAACTTATTGCAGTGCACCCTTAAGTATTATCAAGGGCTTGAGGGAGAGAAAAAAGATAACTTTCGTTTTCACCACATATCGACAGATGAAGTGTATGGTGAGTTGGGCGAGACGGGTTATTTTACAGAAGAAACTCCCTATCATCCTAATTCTCCTTATTCAGCGAGTAAAGCATCTTCGGACCATTTGGTTCGGGCTTGGCACCATACATATGGATTCCCCATTTTGCTAACCAACTGCTCTAATAATTATGGTCCATATCATTTTCCCGAGAAACTGATTCCCCTGATCATCATCAAGGCTTTGGAGGGAGAACCCTTACCTGTCTATGGAGAAGGTGCTCAGGTGCGAGATTGGCTTTATGTCGACGATCATGCTAGGGCTCTCCTCCGGGTTTTAGAAAATGGGCTGGTAGGAGAGACTTACAACATCGGAGGACATAATGAGAAAAAAAATATTGAGGTTGTCCAAGCTTTGTGTGCTGGTTTGGATGCTCACAGACCTTTAGAGGGTGGTAAGTCCTATGCTGACCAAATCACCTTCGTCAAAGATCGGCCAGGGCATGACCACCGTTATGCGATCGACGCCTCAAAAATTGAGCGAGAGTTAGGATGGAAGCCCGAAGAAACTTTTGAGACTGGGTTGGAGAAAACAATTCAGTGGTACCTGAGTCACGAAGAGTGGTGGTCGCGAGTTCAGTCGGGTGCATATCAAGGGCAACGTTTAGGGTTAGGAAAATGAAAGGTATCATTCTTGCTGGTGGTTCTGGAACACGACTTCACCCTTTAACAAAGGTTATTAGCAAACAGCTGTTGCCAGTTTACGACAAACCGATGATTTATTATCCTTTGTCAGTCTTAATGTTAGCCGGAATTCGTGAAATTCTTATTATCTCTACCCCAACTGACCTGCCTCATTTTAAAAGGCTCCTAGGTGATGGGAAAGAACTTGGCTTGGACCTTCAGTATGCCGAACAACCCAGTCCTGACGGACTAGCTCAGGCTTTTATTATTGGTGAAGAGTTTTTGGCAGGAGGCCCGGCTGCTCTGATTTTGGGTGATAATATATTTTATGGTTATGGATTTTCAAAAATGTTGAAGGAGGCCGCTAGCCTTGAGCAAGGAGCTAGGGTCTTTGGGTATTATGTGAAAGACCCTGAGCGATACGGTGTGGTTGACTTTGATTCAGAAGGCACTGTTTTGACCATCGAAGAAAAACCGGAGCACCCAAAATCAAATTACGCCGTGGTAGGATTGTATTTTTATGATTCGACGGTGGTGGAAAAGGCGAAGTCATTGAAGCCTTCATCCCGTGGTGAGCTAGAGATCACTGATTTAAATAGACGTTATTTAGAAGATAAGGACTTGTCGGTGGAGTTGATGGGGCGTGGGATGGCTTGGTTGGATACAGGTACTCATGATTCTCTTCAAGAAGCTGGAGCGTTTGTTGAGACATTGGAGAAACGGCAGGGGCTCAAGATATCGTGTATTGAAGAGATTTCGTGGAGAAAAGGATGGATTGATTCTGAGCAATTGGTTCGCCTTGGAAAAACCATGGAGAAAAACGAATATGGAAAATATTTGATTCATCTGGGTCAGAGTTCGTGATCATTGGTGAGACTGGAATTGAAGGGGTTTACTTAATAGAACCTCGGGTTCACGGTGACCAAAGGGGGTTTTTTAAAGAAACCTACAATCGCCGTAACTTTCTGGAACAGGGCTTGGATTTGGACTTTGTTCAAGACAACTCTTCGATGTCGACAAAAGGAGTTCTGCGGGGACTCCATTTTCAGAATCCACATGGTCAAGGAAAAATGGTGAGAGTGGCTTTGGGGGAGGTTTTAGATGTTGTTGTAGATATTCGACCTGAATCACCAACCTTTGGGAAATCAGAAAGTTTTATCCTTTCGGCAGAAAACCATCGACAGCTATATATCAAACCTGGATTGGCTCATGGTTTTTTAACCTTGTCGGATCAAGCTCTTTTTATCTATAAGTGCACCAACTTCTATCATCCTGAGTCAGAGCACACACTTCTTTATAATGACCCCTCACTTTCGATCGATTGGGCAGAGATGGAATTAAAAGTTTCTGAAAAAGACCAAAAGGGTCGACTTTTATCAGATTTCAAAAGAGATGAATTAGAGGCGATTTGTTGAAAGTATTGATTCTGGGTAAGGGAGGACAGCTCTCGACTGAACTGCTCGCAACCCAACCCAAAGGGATAGAGCTGTGTCAGTGGGGTCGAAATGATTGGGACTTTCTTCATCCCGAGGAGATAAAAGAACCTTTTAAGAAACTTGCCCCAGATGTTGTGATCAATGCTGCTGCTTATACAGGCGTGGATAAGGCAGAAGAGGAAAAAGAAAAGGCAGAAGCGATTAATACTGTTGCTGTTGGAGCGATAGCAAAAGCTTGTTCCGAGTGTCACTCTCGACTTCTTCATGTTTCAACTGATTTTGTTTTTGATGGAAAGGCTGGGGAAGCATATCTCCCCACTGACCCGACGAATCCTCTGGGAGTGTATGGTCGAACTAAGTTGGCAGGAGAAAGAGAAGTGATGGCGGCTTTACCTAAAGGTGGTGCTGTGATAAGAACATCTTGGCTTTATTCAGCCCATGGGAATAATTTTGTTAAGACCATGCTAAAATTGATGGGAGAGAAGGACTCTCTCGGAGTTGTTTCTGATCAAAAAGGAAGTCCAACTTGGGCAAAGGGCCTAGCCATGCTTCTCTGGAAAATGACGAGCAATCCTTCCTTTTCAGGGATTTACCATTGGTGCGATGCTGGGGTGATTAGTTGGCATGATTTCTCTGTCGTGATTCAGGAGGAGGCATTAAAATTGGGACTGATCCCAAGAGAGATTCCCATTAGAGGCATACCGACCTCGGAATATCCGACTTTAGCTCAAAGACCGAGATTTAGTGCTTTAAACTGCTCTACAACTGTTGAAGAAATTGGTCACCAACAGGAGGAGTGGAGAAAAAATTTGGTGAGTATGTTGACCTTACTTAAGGCTGAACGGGCATGAAGACTTTAGTTTCACTTCCTCCTAATTTGGTAGAGGTTTTTCACGAACTAGAAGGAAAGGGAAAGGATTGGTTTTGTACCTCTGATCCAGTCGGAGCTCGACTCGGCTCAGGTGGTGGGACTTCTCATCTCCTTCGAGCATGCCAAGAAGTATCAGGGCGCGATAATTTCCAGAATTGGTTGGGAGAGGAGCAGCGAATTCTCATTCACGCAGGGGGGCAGAGTCGTCGACTTCCGGCTTATGCTCCTTCGGGTAAGATTTTGACTCCAGTACCTGTCTTCCGATGGGAGAGGGGGCAGCGAATCGACCAGAACCTTTTGGATCTTCAACGTCCTTTGATGCAGAACCTTTTGGAGAAGGCTCCAAAGGGGAAAAACACCTTGATTGCTAGTGGTGATGTGTTGATTCATGGAGTAAAAAAAATCCCAAACCTTCCCGATGTTGATGTTATTTGTATCGGACTTTGGAGTCAGCCTGAAACAGCGCAGAACCATGGCGTGTTTTTCACGTCTAGAGAAGAAGATAATAAACTTGCATTTATGCTACAAAAGCCTTCTGTGGAGAAAATTCAAGAACTCTCCCATGACTACAATTTCATGATCGATGTTGGCATCTGGTTGCTGAGTGACCGAGCTGTTGAGATTTTAATGGCTCGTAGTGGTTGGATGGAGAATGAACAAGGTTTCGCTGGAGGCCATCCCTCGTATTATGATTTATACTCAGATTTTGGCCCGCTCCTAGGGAGTGAAGTCACTGGGGGTGACGAGGAAATTCTTTCTTTGAGTAGTGCAGTCGTTCATCTTGAAGGCGGTGGTTTTTATCATTTTGGTAGAACAGCTGATTTGGTTCACTCCTCCCTCGCTCTGCAGAACCTAGTAGAAGATCAACGCTCAATTTTCACTAGAGATCAAAAGCCTCATCCTGAATTATTTGTACAAAATGCTGAGATTGGAGTGAAGTGGGAAGAGGCCAATGAAAAAGTGTGGGTAGAAAATAGTGTATTGAGTTCGAAGTGTTCTTTGATGCGTCGCCATGTGATAACGGGTTTGCCTGAAAACAGCTGGGCATTGTCTTTTGAGGATGGACAATGTTTGGACATGCTACCGCTTAAGGATGGCCGCTGGGTTGTGCGACCTTATGGATATGAAGATATATTTAAAGGATGTATTGGAGAACCATCCACTCTTTATTTAGGAGACAGTCTTTTAAATTGGCTTGAAAATAGAGAAATACATCTCGATGGAGATGAAGACATGCAAGACGCTGAGCTATTTGTTCCTCTACCCTTAGAGGAAATAAACGAGGACTGGGTGATGTGGTTACTGTCTGATCATCCAATTAAGAATGAAGTTTTTTCAAAAAAATGGATGGAGAGCGAGCGTTTATCTGCGAATGACCTAGGTGATCAAGCTGATTTGAAAGTGCTTCTGACTCAACGAGGTAAGAGGATGAGAGAGAATATCGATATCCTTGCCAAGCACCATCGCCGGTCGGTTTTTTTTCAATCAGACCTTCGAGATTTAGCTAGAAAAGTTAAAGATTCTAACATAGAATTTTCTTTCCCAGGGAAGACTGAGGAGTTAACTGGTTTTGCTCGAATGCAGCTTCGAGCCTTTGAGGGTCAGTTAGAGGGAGGAGGTGAGTCAAAGGGAGGCTTATTGGCTTTAGAGAGTCTTTGTGAAGCCTTAAAAAATGTAATTCGAGAGAAAACAGAAGAGCATCCTAGTCTCGATGTTCAATCTGATCAGATTGTTTGGGCTAGAAGTCCCGTTCGCCTTGATCTTGCTGGAGGATGGACAGATACTCCCCCTTATTGCCTTTTAAATGGAGGCCGAGTCGTTAACGTTGCTGTTGAATTAAATGGGCAACCTCCGATACAAGTTTTTATCAAACCAAACTCAAATCACAAAATCACATTGCGTTCGATCGACCTTGGAACTGAGGAGGTGATTGAAAAATTTAGTGAGATGGAAGGGCATGGATGTGCGTTATCTGAATTTTCGATTCCAAAAGTAGCACTGCATTTGGTGGGTTTTGCTCCTAAGGAAAATGAATCCTTAAGAGATCAGCTTCAGGCTTTTGGTGGAGGGTTGGATATCTCTCTTCTATCGGCGATTCCAAAAGGTTCTGGTCTAGGAACGAGTAGTATTTTGGCCTCGACCTTACTCGGAGGCCTTTCAAATTTTTGTGGATTGAGTTGGGATACATCGGTGATCGGACGAAAAACACTTCTCTTGGAGCAGCTT
>Ga0233432_10000617_pt1 | contig 33942 bp, 16 predicted proteins | sample SI_122_August201_6_FD_179870 | JGI IMG/M metagenome (GOLD analysis project Ga0233432, IMG submission 179870) | Seawater microbial communities from Saanich Inlet, British Columbia, Canada - SI_122_August2016_10_MG | ecosystem: Environmental > Aquatic > Marine > Inlet | place: Canada: British... | reverse complement strand
CCGCTGATTGCATATATAGTAGGATTAGCACCACTATAATGACTGTCAAACGTATATGAACTGGTACCGTTATTATCTACTCTAAGCATTGCTATGGCAGGTTCGTAAATTTGATCTATTCTTAAACTAGCTGTAGTAACATCTGTTAATGCACTAAAAGTAGTTACACCAGTTGCAGGTGTAGTAAATGTAAATCCGCCACTACCGTCTGTTGTTAAAACTTGTCCATTAGTTCCGTCACTAATACTTAGATCTGTTAGTGAAGTTACAGCAGCCGGAATAACTGGCGGCGTATATGTAAACACTCCTGTAGAATCACTGTAAGATATTGCACCATTGCCGCTTGCGGTTCCTTGTTCACCAACACTTAGGTCAGTTAACGCAATGCCGACACCGGAGCCAGTAACAACAATATCACCGCTGCCAAGTAGCGAAGTGCCATTTATTGTTTTAATATTTGTAGCACTTACTAAAGTTTCTTGTGCATCATTGATTCCATAGCCTGCTAAAGTGGTTGGAGTAGTTATTAAATCAGCAAATGTCACACTAGTTAGATATGTACTCAAGTCAGGCGGTGTATATCTAAACTCGCCTGATGTGTTATCATAACTAATTGCACCATCGCCTGTAGCTGTAAGTTCAACGCCAACACTTAAACTTGCTAGTGTAAGTATACTAGGTTTGTTAGCTACGTTAGCCCAATCTAAATAGTAGGAACCGTCAAAACCATCTAGTGTGTCGGCGTCAGTTCCGCTACCACCTGTTGTAGCATCTGTACCTGGTGCCCATTTGGCGCCGTCCCATTTAAGTACATTGCCTGTTGCTGGTGCTGAGCTAGTGGTGTCAACATCGCTTAGGAAGTCAATACTAAATGCACTCATATTAATTGTTAGATTGTCTGTATCTGTAGCAATAGTTGTTGCTATATTTGTACCACCTAAAACATTAAGAGTATCTGTAATCGCATTAGCCGTAGCCGAACCGTCATCACTTGTTATTGTAGCAAATAAATTTTGTGTTGTTCCTGTTTCAGGTGCATCTTCAAAGGTAAAATTTCCTGCGCCATCCGTAGTTAAAATTTGTGTCGAATTACCATCAGTAATTCCTAGGTCAGTTAGTGCAGCAGGTATTAAATTTGTTGTATCTGTTAAATCAGATAAGTCTGCAGGTATTAAATTTGTTGTATCTGTTAACTCTGATATGTCTGCTACAGAAGTAAGATCTGCTTGATTAGCAAGTTCTATCCAAGCGCCTGCGTGTGCATAGTATGCTTTACCTGTAGCGTGTACGTGTGCAAACATTCCGTGATTGTCTGTTGCACTTGGTAAATCTACAAGCTCAGCATATGCTATCCAGTTTATATCATCGTTTGTTAAAGATACTTTTGCAGAAAGTGTTGCTTCGTTTACATTGTCTAAATCGGCTCGAGCAATTTCAAATCCTGCACGATCTTTGCCGTTGTATACTCTAAGACTACTTGTAGCCTTATTAAAAAAAACTTCACCGCTCGATCCGACATTTCTATCAAGAAAATCGTCTGGTCTTGGTATAATTCGTATTCTATCTACAATTGGTGCTGAACTAGATGACATTAATCAGTAGTCCATTGTTTTTTATCTTCGTCCCAGTTATATAAATCTAATTTCTGCGGCATAGGAGTGGGTGACTCCCATTTACAAGTAGTACTATTTAAAACCCAGCTAGGATAAGGTTTTGAATATATAAATGCATCTTTAGTTGAATCATACAATGAGCTTTTTCCTGCAAAGTTTTTTCTAAAACTTCCATTATAACTAGTTTGCAGCCACTTACCTTCTAATCCAATTGATTTAATAAACTTTTGACCTAACGCTTCGCTTTTAGGAAATTTTTCATTGTTTATAGCAGCATTATCTATAACAATAACTTCTTCAACAATATTACTTCCGTTTAGTTTTGCAAAATGTGCCATTATTTCTCCTTATTTTCTTCGCTGTCCCATTTTTTTAAAGGACAAGATGCGGTAGCTATCTTAACTTTTAGCTTCATAAAACACATACACTCTTTACATTGGAATGTAATTTTATTAAATCTATTACAATTTTTACATATATCATAACGACTTTGTGCAATCTTTTTTGGGACAAACATTATTCTACCTCGTAATTATCATACCAAGTTTGAGATTCTTCGTCCCACAAATATATGTTATTATCATCTGGATGAGATATTGGAGCATACCATCTATTTTTTTCTTCGTTATAAGTCCAACTAGGATACGGTTGTTTTGGCTTGATTATTTTTGTACTCTTATCAACTTTCCCGCCAGACATAATAGAATATGCTGTACCTGCATCTAAAGTATAGTCGATCTGCATCCAATTACCCGGCAGTCCGATTTGTTCTATAAATTTTTTACCTTCTTCTTCGCTTTGAGGATAATCTAAATTTTTACATTTAGACTTTTCTAAAGAAATTACACGTAATACAGTACTGTCTTTATCAATTTCTGCAAAGAAGTGTGTATTTTTAATGTTTTCTTCTTCAACGTACCAATCTTTTTCCATTATTGCTATCCTTCGTTATTAATCGGTGATAGGTTATTGAATGTATCATCAGGCACTAGTGCGTATAATTCAATATTTTTTATCAATAATTCGCATCCACGAAATTTAGTCCCGTATACATTTCTTACATAAGAGTAAGCATCGTCTTCAGTTGTTATAGATCTGTCTAATGTGCCATCTCTATAATATATGTCTTGCCAGTGGCCTTTGTTAAATACCATTATTAGTTCTTCTTGCATTTTATCTACACCATATAATTAATTTTTCTGCTCTGTCGGGCGGGCAAGCACAACAGTGACCGATCGCCGGGCCGCCTTCGCAACCAGCAAACCAACTTTGAGTACAGCTTTGCTGATAATAGTTACTCCAACCGCCAACTGCACCCGAACATCCTCGACCTGCACTAGTATATTCACTATAACCGGATTGATTTCCCCATCTACGTCTAAACACTTGGCCAGGACTGGCGCTTGTACTATTCCAACTGAAGGGATCATTAAATTCATTCCATTGGGCGCCTCTATCTGTGATATCTCCGTCTGAAAATACGGAGTTGCCGCCTTGTGATGGATGGAACCAAAATGTTCTGGCTGTCTTATCACCGTCAGCCAGCATGTTTTGAATTACACTATCTTGAAATTTATTTTGTGTTGTATCAAAGGGTGTCGGAGATCCGCCTACTGCACCGCTAACATAGCAACTTGTTAATCTTGGAAAGCAAGTAAATGCACACATCCAGCCGCCGCCGTCTGTTTCCATGTCACAATATACTCTTAACGGACTTGCAGATCCAGTGGGCTGTATCCAATACACTCCGCTTTGAATATTTTCACCTTTAATATCCTGAGCACGTTTTGCAGGGTAGTCCTTTGTTAGTCCAATGGTTGAATAGTATTTTACAGCTGCCATATTAATAGTTATCCTTTAAAAATCAAATGTTGTTTCTTCGCGAACGTATATGCCCACTTCTAATAGTACGCCTTCAGTGCCGCCCCAGCATACATATTGGCAGCGAACACGTGAGTAATTAGTGCTTGCGCCTGAATAAGCAATCCAGTGTCTTGCACCCCAGCTTCTCATTTGCGGACTCACTCCCATGTCATTAGCGCCATCGTTTGCAAATCCTCGGTTCGCACTGGACAAATCAATCAAACGTGCTGTTGATCCGTAATCAAATGTTGCGCCGGAGCCATTTTGATCTACAAACAAGTTTACTGTGTTTGCTAAATTTACACTACCGCTTTGAAAATCAGTACCGTATATGTCTAGCATAGAAACGCCTGCACCGGTAAACAATTTGTCATGCACTACTCTATCTTGTGCAGACACATTGTGTAGTAACCCGTTTGTGCTACCGTCCTGGTAGGTATAATCGACACGTCTATCTTCATTGTTGTATGCGGCATACTGCTTCATTATAGTAAACCCGTTGGTGTCTTTTTCTTGGCGCCAAACTTCTGTAACGCCCCAATCATATGTTTGATTATGACGGAAAGGTGATAGATCTGAGCTTGCACTACCGTTTAACGTACCATAAAAAGTTGAGTTTGAGAATTCTAACGGGCCGCCTGTTTCGATCCAACATAACATATACCCGCCGCCACCTGTTTCCATATCACAATAAACAGTTGTAGCAGTAGTCATGTTTGGTGTTTTAATCCAATAAAATCCACTTGTACTAGTTCCTAAGTTTTCTTGTAACCATCTTGCACTAGGTGCCGGATACTCTTGTACAGAGCCAATTTTAGTTTTATCTACTGGTAACCAAAGAAATTTAGTACCATCGTAATACTCAACGGCATTTGCACTAGTGTTATATCGTGTGTAATTGCTTTGAGGACTTCCAGGACGTTGTGCTGTAGTACCGGACGGAAGTCTTATGTAACCAGTATCACTAACTGTTGTTGATTTTAATGTAGCCATTTTTACTTCCTAAACCTAATAATTACAATTCCAGAACCGCCTGTGCCGTTGTCGCCGCTGGAAAAATGTCCTGCGCCACCGCCGCCTCCACCAGTGTTTGCTCCGCCTGAACCGCCATCTACTGGATCACCACCTGATCCATTGGCGCCGGGGTTTCTACTAAATCCGCCTTGGCCGCCTAATCCTGGGCGTGATGTATTTGCATTAGATGAAGTAGTTCCGCCTGCTCCGCCACCTAGGCCACCGTCGCCTGCTTGACAAGGTGATGATGAGTTATATGCGCCGCCGCCGCCGCCGCCGGCATAATAATAATTATAGGGACATACCCAACTTTGTAATCCGTCGCCGCCTGATAGTTGCGCTCCATCACCAGTATATCCGGCGCCTAGTTCATCTCCGCCTGCAGCACCGGCTCCGCCGCCACCTGAACCATTTGTCGGAGATCCACTTCTATTAGCTAAAAATCTGCCTCCTGGACTTCCTTGGCCAGTCGTTGGCACTCGTCTAAAACCAGTTTCGGATACGTGTGGTCCACCTTGGCCGCCTGCACTACCACCGTCTGCGCCATCATATCCGTTATATGAGCCTCCGCCGCCACCGCCGATTGCCGTTAATCCTGTTATGCTTTGAATAGCACTGTCGCCTCCAGCGTTTGCACTAGTCGGAGGACGGTTAGTAGCACCACTGCCGCCACTGCCTACAGTAATAAGATATGATCCTGAGGGGACATAAACTGAACCTTCTAAGTAACCACCGGCCCCGCCGCCACCACCTACATAATATCCTCCGCTACCACCTCCAGCGACAATAAGGTAATCAATAATGCCTGCAGTAGTTGCTGTAAAACTTCCTGACCCTAAATATGTGAATATTGTGTGAGTAGCTGATAGATTAGATTCGTCTTGAGCACCGGATTGCGTGGCTCTAACTTTGCCATCTATTGCAACCCAACTTGTTCCGTTATAGAACTCAGCAACATTTATAGTACTATTATAGCGAATTGCACCTTCACTAGGACTTACAGGGCGTTGAGCTGTTGTTCCTGTAGGATACTGTACAAAGCCAGTATCATTAACAATTATATTTTTTAAATTAGCCATTAGATTCCAAACCTTCTTCTCATTGCTTCAAAATTTTGCCTTATACCACGTTGTCCTAGTGGGACACTATAAGTTCTTAAACAGTAAGTAACAATAAATGCATTTTGAGTAGAGTCAAATCCGCCTAATAGAGCATCCTGTTCTTGATTTAAAACCCAACCTTGAATTCCTGCTGTGGTATAGTCTAGCAACGATGAAGTAGATTGAGGATTTTCACCATTTTTATACGAAACACCAGAACCGTCTGCATATCTAACTATAGTATACTGTAAAATTTCACCGTTGGTAAAACTTTGTATTCCAGTACCGCTATTATAATGTCTAATAGTATTGCTTGAAATTTGGTGGATGCTTTCGTTGCCGCCGCCTACAGTGTTGTGATTCCAATATCTAGTACCGTCGTTTGTAGGCTGTATCCAATACTCTATTGTATAAGCATTTCCTAATAAAGGTAAAGAAGTGTGGGGAAGCTGCATCCAATCTACAGTTTGCGATCCTCTTTTAGTATAGTTAAAGCCACCGCCATATGTGCCTTCCCAAATTGACGGATCACCATTTAGAATTGCCGTGTAATTTCCTGTTGCAGTATCATACCAATTAGTTGAGTCTGATCCGTATGCATAACTTCTAGTGTCGCCTGCGTCTAAGTTGAGTACTAAGTTTTGTGTTACTATATTTGGTGCGCCACCATTTGCTTGTTTGTTAAGTCTATATCTAACAACTGCAATACCGCTACCGCCCGCCTTACCTTCGTATCCTGCTGTAGTAGTTTTGCCACCACCGCCACCGCCGCCTGTGTTCGGAGCTCCGAGTTGATTCAAAACAGTGCTGGCGCCCTGACCTCCACGACCAGCGCCGCCTAGGCCGCCGTTGCCAAAGGTTGTATAGCCGTAGCCACCGCCGCCACCAGCGTACCACATAGGATGTCCAGTAATAGTAGAAAAATATCCCTTGCCGCCTAGGCCGCCGTTGCCCTCGCCGCGTGAAGTTCCATCACTGCCAAAGCCGCCGCCGCCGCTGCCTGCATAGGCTCTGTAAATATTTGTGCCGCCGTCTCTACCTTGGCCGCCTGTACCTTGTCCACCTTGAGTTTGTCCGTCAATTATCCCGTCAGTAGCACCATACGCACCTCCTGCACCACCACCTGAACCAATATCACCGCCATTGCGGTAAGGATTATCGCTGCGGTGGCCGGCGCCTCTACCACCTTTATATGCTGTTAATCCAAAAGCAGTAGTGTTGCCACCATCGCCTGCTCTGCCGCCGCCGGCTCCAACAGTAATAGAATATCCTTGAGGAGTAACTGTAGTTCTGCCGGTTAATACACCACCAGCTCCGCCACCAGCTCCATCATCATATACATTATCTGATCCACCACCGCCACCACCTACAAGTAAATATTCTATCTCGCCTGCGTACGAAGGAGTAAATGTTCCAGGTCCAGTGAATACATGGACTCTGTATGGGATTCCAGATTCTTCAATATCACTGGTGTAGACAGCCCCGCTTACTGTAGCAGTAATATATCCATCGCTTGATCTCCAAGCGTTTCCTTGATAAGTTTCTACTAAATCAGTTTGCGAATTATACCTTAAGTTGGCATTGGTTGCATCACGCTGTGCCGTGGTGCCCACCGGTAATATTAAAGAATCTGTAGAATCAAAATTTAAATTCTTTAAATTAGCCATTTTTTACCTTATCTAACTCTGCTTTTAATGTCTTAACAGCTTCGATTAAATAAGCTGTTAGTTTAGTATAATTAATACCTTCTGGTTTGTCGTCTTTGAAAGAAACTATGTTAGGAAGAATTGGAGCAACTTCCTCAGCAATAAGTCCTGCTTCACTTTTATGATCAGTTCCTTTTCTATCGTATGTTACGCCTTGCAACTGAAGTATTGTATCTAGTGCATTTGTTATAGGATTAACATTTTCTTTGTACACGATACTCGAAGTTTCTGTAATAGTTGCTGCACTAAAATCCTGTGTTACAACTAAGTCGTTTGTTATTGTTGCATCTGTGCTTACAGTAAGATATTTTACAGTTAGTCTTCCTGGGTTTGGAGTAAATGATAATTCTCCACTAGATATTCCTAGTGTATCTTCTGTACCACTTGTGCTATCAATGAATGCTGGGTAAAATGTTCCCGGAGTACCTGTGCTTGCTGCACTAATTGACAATGCTGGTGCAACAAATGTTAAGTTTCCAGAGCCGTCTGATTGTAAAACTTGATTTGCCGAGCCGTCGTTATCTGGAAATGTCAATACAACTGGGCCTCCGCCGTTATTAATAGTTGCAGGTGCTTTAAATGCAACATATGTGCTACCGTCGGATAATCGTAACTCTTTATCGTCTGCAATTTGCATGTTAGATGTTGTTTCTACATTACCTGTACCATTTGGCGATAATACAATATTAGCATCCACAACAATTGATTGCAAACTGTTATTTTGAGTAACAATATCTCCTAGGACTTGTGCTCCTACTGTTCCTGATGTAATTCTTCTTGGCATGATTAATTCCTTACGCTGTTGCGGTTTCTATACCGTATACCATTATTGTTGTATTAGTTGCTGACGAGTGAGCATATATTTGCCTACTAGCATCAATTACGATACCAGTTCTCTCTAGTACACCATTTGGTAGAATTTCTGTTTCGTACTCTAAATAATCGTCCGCTGCTGGAAGTGTGTTTCCCAGCGGGTCTGTTTTTGCTACTGCAAGTCTAACGGTAATGCTAGACGAGTTTTTGTTACAGATACTTACTGTAACCACACTAAAAGTGTCTTCTGGTACAAGGTACACACCTGTGTACGTTGATGCTGCTAGATCTGTTGATCCTAATATTCCGTTTGCCATTTTTAAATCTCCAATTTAATTATCTCAGGAAGTAGTTATATGCTAGTGGTAGTCCTAATACTGATCCACTAAACACTACATTTGCATTTATATTTATCGGACTTCCGCTGAGTGTTGTTATAGTGTCGGCACCGATGAATATATCACCTGCTGTTACACTGTTAACGTTAAGTGTTGCGCCGCCGCCGCCAATTTGTGACTCAATGTATGCTTTAACAGCACGTTGAGTAGGTATTACATTATCGCTGTTTGCAGTAAAGAACGGATCTGTACTAAACTCGTTTACTGTTGCTGAATTTCCACCTAGTGTAACTTCGCCTAGACTTAGTTCTTGTAGACCAGCAATATTAAATGCATCAGCATTCAATGTTGCAACACCAGTTGACTGTTCAATTGTGAACAAGTCACCAACTCTAAAGTTACCATCTTGGTCAGTAGCAGTGTAGAATACTCGTCCGCCATTATTATCAACAGTTTCGTTAGCTTGTATTGGTGGTGTTGTCGGAGCATTTGGATAGTTAGTTTCTGTAAAACTACCGGTTCCGATATCTAAGAAATCATGTCCTGTTAGGCGTACTTGCGAAAATCTAATACGCATTTCTACAGGGTTGCCGTCTGGTAGATCTTCTCTAACTTTGATATTAGGTGATATCTGTAAAAAGCCCGAATACGATCCGTCTTCGGTTCCTAAGAAACTTACTACATTAACTAGTTTAAAGAACTCTCCCGGCAAACTTGCAAACTCAACGTTTGATCCATTTACTGGACGAGTTGTCATTCTGTTTACAGCAATAAATGCTCCACTTTGTGGGAAATTTGCATTACCATTTGAATTTTGCGCATCAATTTCTGCACTTGAACTAGTAAATCCAGTACCTCTATCAGCAAATGTTGGATTAGCTAAGGCGCCGTCGCCAATTTGCTCAACTAACTTAACATCGTCAACATTGTTAGGATCTGTTATAGTTATTGTCGGTGCGCTTGTATACCCACTTCCTGGTTCTGTAATTCTAATCTCAAACACTTGTTCGTTTGCTACACCTGCTCTACCTTTTGCAGGAGTATTAATTTTAGCAATATTGGCAGCTGTTCCTGTTGCGTTTGGAAGTATTGCAAATTTACCAACTCTGCCAGGGTTACCAAATGCAATTGCATTATATCCGCCAGTCACAGTTGTTGCTAGTGTATATGATTGCCAATATAATCCATCGTGACTGTATTGAACTTCGTTAGTGTCGTCACTTGTAATAACAAATGTACCTTGTCCGTATGCTAGTTTACGTTCTGTAGCAGTTAGAGTTAGAGGAAGTGTAAGTGCATTTTCCTGCCAACTAATGCCGTCTAGTGAGTATATAATGCCAGTTGTGCCGCCAATTGCAACAAACTTACCGTTACCCCAAACAATTGAAGTATTATTTGCAATTGTTATTCCTGTAAGAGATAATGAAACCCATGTAATACCGTCTGCTGAGTATGCTGCTTCGCTTGTATTGCTTCTTAATGCCACAAACTTTCCTGCACCGTATGTAATTGCATCATATCCAGTATTTGATAATGCTACTGCACTTGTTGACCAAGTTGCACCGCCGTTATCAGAGTATACAACATCTCTGTCAGCTGATCCAATAGCTACAAATCTATTTGTAACAGTATCTATAACATTTCCGTAAGCTACTCTAGTATCAGCACTTGTGTTAAATCCTGCAGGAAGTTGGGTAGTTGACCAAGTATCAGCATCTTCTGAATATGCAACTGTGCTGTCACCGTCTGCTACTACTACTATTGCGCTAGGTTGGAATGTACTCGATCCATCGTCTTGTAATCCATCTGCGATACTTGCCCAATGGGTGCCGCCTGGTAAGGTAGGTAATACTTCTGGGGTCCAAGTTTCGCCATCAACACTTACTGCTCCATTTGTTCCATCGCCTACTGCAAGGAATTTTCCTGCTTGACCTATTCCTACAAAATCAAAATCTACAACTGCACCAGTAACACTATTAACCGTTGTTAGTGTAACTGTAATATCATTTGCAGTAGTTGCTCCGCCTACATCGGTGCCTGCAATAGTTAGTTCGTTAAGTCTTGAATATCCTGTTCCTGCTGCATTAACAGTTAGGTAATACTTGCTTCCGTTACGTGTAACATCGAATGTAGCCCCTGCGCCGGCGCCGCCGGTAGCACTTACACCTGTGTATTGCGCTGCTGTTTCGATCCATTCAACATCATACCAAGTAGTCGAAGTCGGTAGTGTACTTGCTGCATTTGAATTTGCAGGTGCTGTTATAGTAACTCTAGGTTCAATTTGGTATGTTGATGAACTGTTAGGAGCAACAATAAGTGTTCCCGGAATTACGTGATCCCATCCTGCAACTCCGTCGCTTTCTCTATCTACAGTTACTTCTTTAGTACCTGCATTATATGTGTCAATAATACCGTATTGGCCAATGCCTGCGCCGCCGATGATGTAAATTTTCATGCCAGGATATGCTGTTGATAAGTTACCGTCTGTAGCACTAAGGAATATTCCTGTTAGGCTGCCTGACTGTGCAACATTACTTGCTAGTACATATCCACTACCACCTTGTGGAATGTCTAGATCTTCGTCTTGATCAATGTAAGCATAGTTAAATGCACCGTCACGGAATTCGTCTGCTACTAGTTCTTCTCCTGTACCTGGACCAAATATATTCAGTGTTGCTTCAGTATAATCGTTACCAGCATGACTAAACTCAAGATTTAATAGATTGTCATTATCAACATTAACTTGAGATATAGTAGCATTATATTGTGTGCGGTTATCAACTATCGCAGTAATCGGAGTTTCATCTGGATCAACACCTGTTGCTACTGAGCCAAAGTCACCGTATGAGTTGTTACCGTTGGTAGCACGTATTCTACCACCTGTTTCAGCTAGATAGCCAATGTGTGAGTAGTATGTAAACACAGACACAAGTTCTGCTCTACCATTGTTAAGAATGTGTGCGCCAATGCCGTCGCTAATAACTTGTGTAAAATCATTAGAGACAAACGAATCGTTGCCGCCATTGTGTAGTGCGCCGTCAATTTTTTGTCCTGTGGCAGCATTACCAAATGTAGTTACGCCTTGAATATAAGGTGAACGTGTAATAATCCATGTACGGAAATCATCTGGACCCCAACCTGGATCTAGTGAACAATAAGCACCAGCTGATAATTTACTATAACCATATTCATTTTCTGGAAGTAGTTGTCCATTTAATCCATTTAGTGTACAGTTCCTGACACCTGTAGCATCTCTTAGATAGAACATATCTTCTTCTTGTGAACCTGTAACACTGTTATTGTAGAAACGTGCAACATATCTTGAAGCATAATTTCCAGGATACGTTAAATCGTATTTAATTGCATCAATATAGTAACCTACATCGCGTAAACATAATGCTTCATTGTATGTATAAGAACTATATGTATCTGTAATATAAGTAGTCGTACTAGTTTGTATATTTACGTTAGCTGCTTGTAGAGCACCAAACGATGTTTGTGTAGTACCATCTTCACCAGTTTCACTTGGATAAGTTGTAGCAACAGTTCCCGCGCCATTAGTAATAATAGCTATGATATTATCTATATCTGCTTGAACACCAGTTTGAGATGCTGCTTCTGCATCTGCAGCTAACTCTACTTTTAATTGAGCTAATGCTAATAAATCTGAAGTTTTTTGCTCAGCACTAATTTGTAATACATTATATGAATAATAACTTTGGCCAGCAATTACTGATTGATAATTCCCGCCATATATAATATCATATGTTGCTGCATCAATTATTTCTCCTGCTTTAGTTTCCCATGCTGATTGCCCAGCTGCTCCTATTGCAGTCCATTCTGTATTGTGATTAGCAACCATGTATGCTGTTACGTCTGAGATAATAGTTGCTCTATTTGCTATAAATGTAGCAGCAGTTGTACTATCGTCGGCAACAGTAGTACCGTTGTCTGGGAATGTGTATGTTGGAACAGCACCTAATCCGCCTTCTAATATATTGTATACATTTGTGAATGCGTTATATACTGCAACATAGTTTGTGCTATCTACATAATCTTTAGCAAGGCGTCTAATATATTTAATAATAGCAAGTGTTTGCACCTTTTGATTGCCAACTAATGCCTGTGCTGACGTAACAGCCCTGTAGTATGCTGAACCTGCAACACTTGATGCAAAGTTTGAACCAGTAATCAAGTCATAACTTACTGCATCTACAATCATTCCAACATCTCGTTCACAAGTTGCAGAATTATAGTAATTGTCAAAATCTACAAAGTTGTAGTTAACATATGCACGAACTTCTTCAACAATAAAGTCTCTGTTGCGTTCTAGTTGTAGCATTGCGTAGTATGCATTTTGATCATCAGTTACACATACACTACCGTCATTAGTTGATCCAAATAGTACAGCATCAACAATTCTTGCACTTGCTGTTATTCTTGCAATAGCCGTTGCGTTACTTGCAACGTTTGCAATAGCACCAGCAGATGCATTTAGTAATGCGTACTGAAGTGATTCTCTAGTTGCTTTCTTTTGATTTTTAGTATATACTTCTACTGCTGTATCACGTAAGTATGCGTGTGCAGCTTTAAGTGTTCTGTAGTTACTGTTTAGTGCAAAGTCAAACCCAACTGCTTCTAATATCTTTCCAACGTCTCTTTCACACTTAGTACTATTGTAAACTAGATTCGGAAACTCTGTTCCAATCCAATTTGTTGTAGCTGTTTTAATTCCAGCTGTTGCACTGTCTAATGCGTTCTTAGCAGCAATTAATGCTGTAGTACTGTTAACATCGTTTGCTAGTGTCGGATTAACAAGAGTTACTGTAGTTCCTACTGCTGCTGGTCCTGTCTCAATTATTTCAACAATGTCTTCAACATTGTTAGCAATTTCAGTAATATTACCTACTACTCCGGTAAGAGTTTGTGTTATTGCAGACTGATAAGGATTAACTAATGCTGAATTTTCTGCAACACTCTGTGCTGTAGTTTTTAAATAATTGATAGCTGCTTTAAACGCTGTCTTAACACTTGCAGGAAGTACAGGTATTGTATCATCATCTCCGTCATAGTATGCTAATCCGGTAATTACTGCTAAACTGTTACCGCCATATGTCAAATCATATACTAACGAGTCAATTACATAACGTGCATCTCTTTGTTTTGCTGTTTTTCCGTATTTAAGATTCGGGTATTCATCATCTAAGTATGCAATTACTTCTGCAAGCAAAAAATCGATATTTTGTTGAATGTTTGCAATAGCAGCTTCGGCGCCTGCTGATAATGTAATAGGATCAGTTACATATGCTGATTCCATAGAATTCAAACCATAATCGATTTGATATTTCATCAAATCAACTAGATTTTCGACACCATCTGCTTGTGTTGCAACTGCTAGAGGCCATTCTTGACTCTGTACTTGTGTATTGCCAGTAGTAGATGTTACAGTTGTTCCTGTAACAATGTTTTTAACAACTTCTGCAACTCTGTCAAAAGTCTTAACAGTGTAATAAGTATCGCTTGCAGGAGTAGTTGCTCCTTGTGCAATAATTTTTGTTGAACGTAGTTCGTCACCTAATATAGCACAATATGCTGGAACTCTAATAGGAAGTATTTCGTAATGCTCACCAGTTGATACTTTAACCAGTGTTTGCGGAACATCTCTTGCTGGGATTGCACTAGTGTTACCCGCTGTAATTGTATCAGTAACTATGCCTACTAGACTTGTAATCTTTGTATAAACACCTGTTTCTGCTACTAGTATCTCGCTAATAAATTGATCAACAATAGCAATACTATCATCTGACACATTTTGATAAATTACTGTTGGAGCCTCGTTGTTAAGAACTGCTGATATAACAGTTAGCATATAGTTGTATGCTGCAACTGATTGATCTGCTTCTCCTGCTAGTCCGGCGCCGCCGTATACTTTATCCTCTGATGCATCTGAAAATTCGCCATCTGCGCTAAATCCGTTAACAAACGAAAGTGCTGATGCTCTTGTTTTTAAATTGCCGCCGTGTCCAATGTCCCATTTTAGTCTATCAACAATGTATCCTACGTCACGTTTACATTTGTCTTCACCGTATGTAAATCCGCTCCATATTCCCAAGCCTGCTGTAATTTGTGCATTGATCCAAGATCCAACTTCTTCTTGAATAAACACTCTGTTCATTTCTAATAGATATTGTGCATTAGGATTCTTTGGACCTTTTTCAATTTGTTCACATGCGTAACGAATTGTTTTAAACGGTCTGTCAATGCTGCTGCCTGATTCAGGGAATGATCTATCAATACCGTGCTCAGCAACGTAATATACATCTTCAATTGATTGTAAGAATTCCCAGTTAGGAACACCTTCGTTGCCTACTGTTAAAACTTGACCTTCTAATCCAACTGGTAATCTTGTCGGAGCACTACCGCTATAATAAACTAAATCGCCTTCGGTTGTAAGAACACTTTGTTCTGAGCCAATGGCTACAACGGCCCAGTATTGTCCACTGTCTGATAAGTCAGGACGCGAACCTTCGGCGCCACCGCCTTGACCTAGTAGTGTTTCTGTTGAGTAATCGTCGCCTTCTGAGATATGGTATTTAACACAAATATAAGAGTTATCATTATACCGTACTGTATCACCTTCAAAATATTCTTGGTCATCTGACCATTCACTTCTCCAGCGTATTCCTTCATTTAATTTTTTCCAATAAGTTCCATTATTGTTTTCTGGTTGCTGTCCAGAATGATCTTGTACGCATATATACGTAAATCCACCTAATCTTACTACTTCACCTACTTTATATTCTTGATTTGCACTGTCTTCGTTCCAGTCGCCTATAAAACGAAATCCTTCACTAAACAAGTCCCAATCACCAGGAGCAGTTGATGTAAATATGCCTCCGGATGTATAAGCAGTAAATGCTGTACTATCTAACCCTGTAGTAAGAGAAGCATCAGTATAGATCCTAAAAGAATTAGCATCGATAACCTCGACATAGCCAACTAAGTTGTTTATTTCGGTAGCACCTTCGACACCAGTTATAACTATTTGTCTTCCATCTTCCAAACCGTGATTTGTAGTATCAATAACTGTAGGATTAGCCAACTGTATATTACTTACAATGCCTGCTAAGGGTCCTGGAATAACGGCTTTATGGTTAGTTCTTGCAATATATTGATTACCGCCATAACGCACAACATCACCTGGTTGGTAACTTCTAAACGGTGACCAGTCATTTTCATACTGGAAGCCTTCTACAAACTTAGTCCAATTTACATCGTCAGCTCCTAGGTCTGTAGTAGAAGTATGAGCCGTTGTACAAATCCAAACTCCAGCACCGTAGCGCACTAAGTCGTTATATTTGTATCTTAAACCTGTTGTCCATTCGCCTTTATATTCTAGACCTTGATTAAACGTGTCCCAATTTGAAATGTCAGCTTCTAATCCGTCTGCGGCAGTTGCAGTTGAAACGTGTAGTGTATTACAAACATATGTTGAGCCGCCGTATTTTACAAAATCATTGATTCTATATCTAGTAGACGTGGACCAATCACCTTTCCAGTCTAATCCTTCTGCATATGCGTCCCAGTTCGCTATGTCTGCTTCTAATCCGTCAGTTGCATCAACATCAGTGGCAGTACTAGTGTGTGCAGTATTTGCAATGTACAGTCTTGCACCATAACTGACAATATCATCTACGACATATGATGTGCTTACTGTCCATTCACCTTTCCAAGTTTGTCCATCACTTACTAAGTTCCACTTTGACGGAACAATATCTAAATCTGAAAAGAAATCAGTTTGACTGGTATGTCCTATTGTACAGATGTATGTTTTGCCGCCGAACGCAACAACATCATCTTGGTAATATATGTTAGACGCTGTCCAGTCGCCTTTCCATACAAATCTAATTCTACCTAGTTTAAATTCTGCCATTTTTTAATCCTAATTGCACGTTATGTATATTTATCATTATATAACCTTTTTAATTTTTATTGCATTGAGTCGTCAAACTGTTTAAATATTAACATTTGACTTACAATTGTTCCTGATATTGCCGTTTGTTCAGTTGTTATATTACCTTCACCGTCATTTGTTTCAAATGTTCCGTCAAATACTACATCCGTTGGAATGAGTAAATATTGCCCGGTGTTAGTATTAATTTCGTTTTCTGGTTCGCCGCCTATCAATACTCGACCAGCTTGTAATTTATTAACTTCAAGACTTTCACCACCTACTGATAACCTATCTGCAAGGAACGTTACAATAGCTCGTTGTGTAGGAATAACATTATTACTATCCGCAGCAAATGTTGGATCTGTTGAGAACTCATTAACAACCGTACCTGAACCACCTAGTCGTACACCTCCTAGTGCTAATTCACTTAGACCGTCTAAGTCAAAGAATTCAGCACTAATTGTAACAACACCTGTAGCTTGTTGCACACTAAATAATTCGCCTGTTCTAAAGTTACCATCTTGGTCTGTACTTACATAAAACACTCTTCCGCCGTTTGCTTCATAAACTTCGTTTTCTGGAGAAGCAGTAAAAAATGCGCCGCCGGAATAAATTTTAGGATAGTTTGTTTGTTCAAAATTTCCAGTACCAATGTCAAGGAAGTCGTGGCCGCTAATTCTACACTGGCTAAATTTTTCACGCAGTGATATTTGAGCTCCATGCGGAACTACATATTCTACATCAAGTCTTGGAGATATTTGGAAACGCACAAGTTTAGTTTCATTTCCTGTACCATCATCGCCTAAATCTTCTACAGTAACACCGCTAAAGATATAAAGCGTTCCTGGTATAAGTGCTGTTGGGTCTTCAATGCCTTCAATAGTAATTTGCACTCCAGGTCCTGGTACACTAATTACACCTGAGATTGTTAATGTATTACCAACTGGTATAATATCTGCATATCCGTCGCCGCTAACAGTAATTATACTTGTAGTACTACGATAGCCCGATCCTCGATTTATAAAACTAGGTTGAGCCAACACGCCGTTGCCTATTCTACTCTCAGGTGCAACGTCAAAAGTTGCATTAGGATCAATAATTTGAATTGTTGGTGGAGTAGCAGAATTATAATTACTTCCTGGATCTATTATCCTAAGCTCGCTTATTGTTCCTACATCTACTTCTGCTCTAACAAATGCTGTTGATCCAACAGATGCTCTAGCTATAGCACTGTCACTTGCAGCACTTGCTTTAATTGTCCAGCTGTTGTTGCCGTAAGCTAACGCACTCCATATTTGTGAAGCAGGTAATTCTCTCTGTATCCAACTAACGCCATCAGGAGAAGTAAAACACGCAGTAGTTGGTGCTGTAAAGTTTCCAGCACCGTCTGTTCCGGATATTTTTCCGATTACAAAAAATACTCCGTTATCATATTTTATACTATTTAGATGTGGTTTAAAGTCTGCTACTACGGAAGTAAAATCAGAACTTTCATACCAAATTATACCATCAAAACTATACGCTGTTACTCCGTTTTCGCCTACAACAACAAATCTACCGTTTCCGTATTCTACATCTACTGCTTGTATTCCAGAAACTAAAGCACTATCGTGTCTAATCCAATTAACTCCGTCAGTACTAGTTGCTGTTGCATCGTCACTATAAGAGACTGCAAGATATTTTCCAGACCCATAAGTAACTGCTCTCCAAACACTAGTAGTACTATCAACTCCGCCGTCTGTATCATTTGGTATACTACCCATTGTCCACGTTGAACCATTAGAGCTTGAAAGTACACGATCGTCATCTGTTGCAACTATAACAAATTTTTCTGCGCCAAATACACCGTTATTCCAGGCAGCATCTAACGGTAATGCTGTTTCGGTCCAAGTTATACCGTTTAAGCTAGTTGCTAAACGGCTTTCACTACTTGCTATAGCAAGGAATCTATCATTTCCTGCAATTAATGATTTATAATCGCCAATAAACGGTAATGTAACTTCAGTCCAGGTGTCGCCGTCATCGCTAAACCTTGCATTTTCTGATGCTGTTAACGATACAAACCTTCCGCCACGTCCTTGTCCTGCTTGTGTAAATGTTACAATACTACTTGTACTATCGTCAGTAACATCTGTAACTGTAATCGTTAAATCATTTGCAGGCGATGTTCCGCCCAACGAAGTACCAGGTATATTAATTTTATCGTTAACACTATAGCCCGCGCCGCCTAATACTAATGTTACTGCATAGTCTATACCATTTCTTACAATATTAAATGTTGCAGCAGAAGCTTCATCGTCAAACGTGTTTCCTGTACCAGCAACAAATACTAGATCAAGTTCTTCGCCAACTTGAAAATTAGATCCGTTTGCAACAACATCAGCTTCTATTACTTCTCCAGTATTAGCACTAATATTGGTTATTGTAGCAGTAGCTCCAGTGGTCCTACCTTTAATATTAAGCGGAACTGAAGGATTAATTGCTAATATAGCATCAATTTGTATTGCAGTATCTGAAATTGCTTCTTTAAATAAAACTCTAGCCTGAGTGTCGTCTCTCCAAATTACGTTGCCGCCGGCAGTAACACCTGTGTATGTTTCTGAAATTGTTCCAAAAGCTGCGTCAACATAAGATCTATTTGTAAACAGATTTCCAGAGGTTGTTGAATACAACGGCTGTTCTACTATAACTCTTGGTTCAATTTTATATCTAGTTGTTAAATCAAACGCAGGTACTAGTGGACGCCCTTGGATAATATGGTCCCACCCTAAATTTCCATCACTGTCTCTACGTACAGTAACCTCTTTTGATGCACCATTATAATTATCTATATATCCGTATTGTCCTACACCAGTACCACCTGTAACTATGATACGCATTCCTTCAATCTCTGACAAGAATTGTATAGTTTCTGATGCAGAAAGTTTTATAGTGCTAGATGCATCAGCAGTTTCTTGAGCACTACTTTGACGTCTTAAGTATCCTGCACCGTTAGGTTTGCTTGAACCGTCCGGACTAATTAATCTTGCTTCAAATAATGCGCCGTCTCTGAAGTCTAAATATTCTACATCAGCATTTGCACCCGCACCAACAATAGTACCATCTGCTACAGTATAATTCTCACCAGCATTACTATATTCGAATGCAAAAAGTTCGTCATTACTGCCGCCGGCAAATGCCTCAGAAACTTGTGCTTGGTTATTCCTATTGAATGCTGCAGCCTGTTGCGGAACTTCTGTATCATCAGATCCGTCTGCAATTGAACCGTATCGTCCATAGCTGTTGTTACCGTTAGCAGCACGTATAATTCCGCCATCTTCAGCAAAGTAACCAATTTGACAATAGTATGTAAACACAGACACAAGTTCTGCTCTTGCATTATTAGTAACCCAAGCACCAATACCATCTGATAGTACTTGTGTAAAGTCGTTAGCTGTCATTGATTTATTACCGCCGGTGTGTAATGCTCCGTCAACTTTCATACCTATACATCCATCACCGGTATTAGTTACACCTTGTATATACGGTGAACGATTTTTAATCCAAGTGCGTTGGTCATCTGGACCCCAACCTGGATCTAAACTTACTAACGCCCCTCCTGTAGGTTTTTGATATAACTCAAATACGCCGGGAGGATTTAGTACACCTTTTAGCCCGCCAGTAGTCATATCTCTCAAACCTGTTGTATCTCGCATATAAAATAAGTTCGAAGTTGCACTACCAACAACTGCATTTGCATAGCGTTGTGCTGAAAGCAAAGTTCCATAATTACCAGAATATTTTAAATCTCTTTCAATGCCTTTTAATAAAAACCACACATCAACTTTAAGTCTATTTTTATTAAAAGTAATAGTCGGATGTTGATTAATTATATAAGATGCTAACTCCTCTTGTATAAATTCTCTATTTAAATTTAATGCTAAACTTGCATTTATTAAACTTTGAGTATCAACTTCGGTATTTGCGCCAGAAACTGCCGGACTAACAGAGCCATCACTTGTTTGAAATTCTATATAATTTTTATAATCGGTAAACAACTGAACTGCATAGTTTAAGCTGTTAACATCAGATATTGGAAAATTATTACTGTTGGTAACTGGTTGATCGTCTTCGCCAATAATAGGATTTCCTTCGTTATCTAATGCAGTAGTCTCTTGTAGATATGTTTGAATTGCGGTGTTACCTGCTTGTGGAGTAATCTGTACTCCTGTAGTTAAGTCAAAGAATATAGTAGTAAAATAGTCTAAATATTCTTGTAAGTATTGATAGTCATTTTCATATTCTGCAATTGGTGAGTTAGCAAGCACTGTTGTAGATCTTAATTCGTCTCCGTTAATAGAACATCCTGCAGGAACAACAATTGGTGCAATTTCTTCAAATTTGCCTGTACTTACCCTTATTAATACAGGCTTACCTGCTTCATATGTGTCTTCAACATATTCTGCTGCATAGCGAATTGTGCGGAATGGTTTTTGGAATGTTCCTCGATCTTTCCCATCAATACCGTTTGTCGACACAAATACTGTTTCTGCATCTTCAGTTACGTCTCTCCAAAACACTTCTAAGTTTTCAGAAACAGAAAGTAATTGTTCTGACTCCCCAATTGCTAATCTTGTATCGCCTAAACTACTATCGTCAAATACTGTACTTCCGTCGTTATCAAATTGACGATTGAATCCGTAAGTTAATAAATCGCCTTTTTGTTCTAATGCTGCTGGCTGTCCTGCTTGAATCAATATGTCCCAATATTCGTATCCGCTACCATTATCTCCAGGAAAGTTTACAAAACTTGCTTCATGTTCATAATTACAAGTATAAGCAGTTCCTTTAAAAGTAATAATATCTCCCTTGCTATAGATAGTCCCAGATGTCCAACTACCTTTCCAAGCAATTCCAGGTATCATTAATTCCCAAGTTTCAGGATCTAAATAATCAAGTGTACTACCGTCCAGCAACTCTCCGCTAATAAGATTACCTTGTTCGTCTAGTTCTCCGCCAATATCTCTTAATGCAAGATATAAGTTACCGCCTCGCAAGACCGAATCACCTGTTTTATATATTCCGTCAATTGACCAAGATCCGACAAAATTTGTATTTCTAGAAAGTAAAATCCAATTATTAGTTGCACCTATATCAGAATCAATAAAAGGCTTAGAATTGTAATTATTACTAATTGCATAGTAAACAAATCCTTCATGTCTAACCAAATCGCCAATATTATAATATTTTGTTGAGACCCACGTTCCGTCGAATTGAGAGCCAAAAACTTCAATTGCAAATTTAGAATCATCAAATATGCCAGGTACTGATGTATGTGTTTCTGTACAGCGATAAAGAGAAGCACCGTATTTTACAAAGTCGTTTAATCTGTATTCTGTTTCTCCTGCCCAGTTGCTGCGCCATTCAATTCCTTCAAGATATAAAGTCCAGTCGTCTATATTAGTTTCAAGAATAGAACTAGATGCATGTGTATTTTTGCATTTATAAAGATTACCGTTATACTTTACAACTGCTCCTGTAGTATATGATGTACTAGAATTCCACTCTCCAACAAAACTAGTTACAGTTGAAAAGGCTGTCCAGTTATTACTTTCTGAAGCAAATACTGACGCACTATGATTAGTTGAGCACAGCCATAAAGAGCCATTATATTTTACAATATCGCCTAGGTTATAATTTGTTCCAACTGTCCAATCACCTACAAAACTAAATCCGTTGGTCATTACTACCCATTTTGGCTGGGGTTGTGGTGGAATTGATCCAGGAAGGATTGCGTCCAAGTCTGTTCTAAACACAGGGTTTGATACGTGTGTAATCACACATACATAACTTTTACCGTTTACACGTACTACGTCATCTCGGTTATAAGATACATTTGCTGTCCAATCACCTTTCCAGTTATACTTAAATCGTTCTAGTCTAAATTCTGCCATTTTCTATTCCTTAGTACCCTGGTCCTGAAATGTTATCAGGGTATTCATAATCTTCTGAAATTCTCACAATAAATTGTCCGTCTGTTGGGTCTACATAATATGTAAGTAATCTTCCGTCCCATTTAATCTGCTGGTAACGTAAATTTTCGTAAACAATATCATGGTTTTCATCTATGCCTTCTAAGAAGTCAATACCTTCTTCAAAGTCTGGATAGTTATTGTCTCCAACACCGATATCGTTAATAGTAGCGGTACCTTGTCCACTTAATTGATCTTGGCGTAATAAAAATAATTCGCCATCTTGGTTTCTACGCATACCGTAAAAATAACGTTTAATAAATCCATTAATAATTGATTCTGGATTATTACCTATGTAATGACTCATTATACTATCTCCGCATAGCTGACAACTACATCTACCGAGTCATTGAGACTCGATCTAACCAGTAGTTTATTACTTGGTGCAAGTATTAGTTTTTCACCAGTTGACACTGCTCTTAAACTTGTATTTGCTGGTAGCAGTGTTTCTTTTAAATAATAACCAGTGATACTAGTATCATCTTGTATTAGAATATCTACATAAACAAAACTTTGAGTTAAGTTTGTTAAACTCATACCAATAACTGTAGCACGATTTGACGCTGTAGTTTCTACTACATCGATTGGTACTGTTCCTACGTTATTAATTACTGTGTTTTTAAGTATTGCCGCCATATTTTTTATCCATAAATTAAAACTGTTTCAATTGCAAGGTCTTCTGCTTCTGCAGGAGTAATACCCGATTGTGAACCTGCAACTGATACCCAGTTCACTCCGTCAAAAATTTCTACACGTTGATCATCAACATTAAATCGCTGCATACCAACTTCTCTATATGCAACTCCCGGACGTTCTGCGCTTGTTCCTGTAGGAATAGCTAGTCCAAATGTTCCATCAAATTTAACATAGCCGTCGTTTGTGTTTTGAAACTGTGTTATACTATTACTTATCTTATTTGTAATAGTGTTATCTTTAATTGCAAAGTTTTCAAAAACAACAGACCCTGTGCCTTGCGCAGTAAATTCAAGATCAGTATTTGGATTATATGTACTTATCACATTACCGTCTATTTGAATCTCATCTACGGTTAGCTTGTTAACTTCAAGACGTGTACTGTCTAAATCTGCAATTAAGTCACCTTGCGAATAAAATCTAATTACTCCGTCATTTGCGCCTTCTGTTAATTCAGCAGTAATACGAGTATCGCCGTCTAAATCTTCAACACCTTGTAACACAATCCAATTAGATCCGTTATAACCTTCATATCTATTAGAATCTGTATTATAACGAATTTGTCCAGTTTCTAATGTAGCAGGTCTCTGCAGATCGGAACCAGTTGGTATTTTAACTGCACCTGTTGAACTGATAATAACATGTTCTGATCCTGGATTTATTACTAAGTCACTAGCTGTTGTAATTGACGAATCTGCAATAGTAAAGTCGGCAATTATAATACTTCCTGTTCCGTTTGCTCTTAATTCAAGATCTGAATGACTAGTTGTAGTAGTAATAAAGTTATCGTCAATTAAAATATCGCCAGTAGTAAAGTTGTTTGCTGTAATTGTGCCAGTTGCGTTAATATCACGTACAGTAATTGTTTGTCCAACTGTAAGGTCATTTGTAATTGTAACATTATTATCTGGTACAATTATTAACCCTGTGCCTGAAGCACGTAGTTCTAAGTCTGAATGACTAAGTGTAGTTTCTAAAACATTTCCTGCAATTCGTATATTTTCAAATTGCATAGCTGATGTAACAGAAACTTCTCCGCTTACTGTTAGATTACCTGTTAGTGTGTGATCACCAGTCTGTGCTGTATCGCCTACATGCGTTACTGTGCCTTCGATGTTTAAGTCGTCTAGGTCAGTTGCACCATTTACTGTTAGATCTTGTTCAATGACAACATTATTGCTAGGTACTAATATTTCACCAGTACCACTTGCACGTAGTTCTAAATTACTATTACTTGTAGTTGTAGTGATAAAGTTATCGTCAATTAAAATATCACCTGTACTAAATTTGTTAGCAGTAATAGTACCTGTGCTTGTAATATCTGCAGTTGAAATTGTGCCATTTACAGTTAAATCGTTGTTGATTACAACATTGTTATTTGGTACAAGTACATTGCCGGCGCCAGTGGCACGTAGTTCTAAATCTGATTGAGAATTAGTTGTGGTTATAACATTTCCACTAATTTGCACATCTTCAAACTGTGCTGTACTTGAAATTGTAACAGCGCCTGTTACTGCTAGATTACCTGTTTGTGTAGTATCACCGGTTTGTGTAGTATCACCAACATGTGTAATTGTGCCAGTAACAGTTGTATCTTGTAGATCAGTATCGCCGTTTACTGTTAAATTATTATCAATTTGTACGTCGTTGTTTGGTACATAAATTTTACCAGTACCATTAGCTTCAAGTACTAGATTAGTATCTGCTGTTACAGTTTGAATAAAGTTATCATCAATTGTAATAGTGTTGTTTGTAAACACATCACTAGTAATTGTACCACTGCTGACAATGTTTACAGTTGTAGTCGTTCCGTCAACAGTTAAATTATTATCAATTTGTACATTGTTGTTTGGTACTAATACTTCACCAGTACCACTTGCACGAAGTTCTAAATCTGCACTTGTTGTAGTTGTAGTGATAACATTATCATCTATTAATATTTCTTCAAACTGTGCTGCACCTGTAACATCTAAATCTTGTGTAACTGTAAGATTGCCAGTAACAGTCGCATCGCCTGTTTGTGTTGTATTACCAACATGCGTAATTGTTCCTGTAACATTTGTATCTTGTAAATCTGTTGTGCCGCTTACAGTTAAATCTTGAGATAATACAACGTCATTTGTTGGAACATTAATTATACCTGTTCCACTAGCACGTAATTCTAAATCACTAGTTGTTTCTGTTGTTTCAATTGTGTTTCCGTCAATGCTAATATTGCCGTTTGTAAACTCTCCCCCAGAAAGAGTAAAGTTACCTGTTTGTACAGTATCACCACTATGTGTGATTGTTCCGGTAATAGTTGTGCCTTGTAAGTCAGTTTCACCGCTTACAGTTAAGTCGTTGTTAATTTGTACATTATTACTAGGAACAAGTATTTCACCTGTGCCATTTGCACGAAGTTCTAAATCTGCAGACGAATTAGTAGTTTGAATATAGTTGTTTTGAATTTGTATGTCATCAATATCTGCTTGATTGACATACAAGTTTTTCCATGTTAAGCTAGATGTACCTAGACTATAAGTGCTTGTAACACTTGGAATAATATCACTATCAATGCCTGCAACAAATTGAATTGTATCAGTATCATCGTCGCCGATTGTAATGTTTCCGCCAATAGTAACATTGCCAGTAACATCTAAGTTACCTGTAATATTAGTGTTATCTTGTAAATTAATTGTGCCACTTTGGGCATTAATATTAACATCACCTGATAGAGTTTCTATGGTATTACCACTTATGCGATAATTGCCAATATTAATTCTTTCACCGTTAACAAAACTTGTATTACCGTCTGTGTTAAATGTAATACCGTCTGTTAAGTCAATGTTTAAGCTGTTTAGTGCAAAGTTAACTGTGCCGCTCTGTTGATCAACAAAGAACAAATCGCCTACTCTAAAGTCACCGTCATGGTCTACTGTGTTATAACGAATCTTAGCATCATTTAATTCTATAATTTCATTTGCTTGTATTACTGTACTCGGATCGTTAGTAACTTCTTTACCGTTACCAATGTAAGCAAGGTTATGTCCGATTGCATAAACAATAACACCCGGGCCATCGCCTACTAGACCAAAGTTACCGTAAACACTTGCACTACCAATCATACGCACTTCTGCGCCAAACTGTCTTACATCATAGTTTAGTATTTCTGTTGCTGTAGCAGTGCCGTCTGTAATACTTGCAGGCGTTGTGTCAAAGTCGATAAAGTCTTCGTTCTTGCCGTCAATAATAATAATATCATTATCAACACTGTCAATTGTTGCTGAAATAATCGTTGAACTATCAGTTGATGTAAATGTAATTGTGTTGCCAGCTGTAAACGTTCCTGTAATTCCCCCTAGACGTACTTTAGTTTTTCCGTCTCCTGAGAACCCGGTAGTACCATCTACACAGTAAAAACTTCTATCTGCAAAGTAAGTAAATGAGTTTAGCCATTCAATACGTACACCGTTAGTTGCAGTAATTGCATCAACACCAGGAACAATAAACGTTGCTGAGTGGAACAACATTGCTGCTTCCTTAGAAATTGCATTTGCAACACTACCGTCAATTAGTGCGCCTTTACCTGCATCGCCTGCGTTGAATCCTCTCGGATCTTGTATAGTAGTTGTACTTCCTGCTGTGATTACACTAACGTTTTTAACATAAGGTGACCGTGTTGTTACAGTAAAGTTATTCGCAAAACGGAATGCATAACCTGTATTATTGACACTGTTGTAAAAGAAATTTGCAACAGTAATATCTTCGATAGTTGTTTCGCCATTTAGCAAAAATGCATCGTTTGAATTAGTGCCCACTGTAGGCTGTATTTTTACATTTCTAATGCTTTCGCCTTTAACAGTAACTCCTACTGGTACTGTTAGTGGAAATGTTTCTGTGTATACACCTGGGTAAATGTGTACAGTGTCGCCTGAACTAGCAATACTAAGAGCATATTCTAAACTAGCTACAGGGTCATTAGGGTGTGTGCCAGTGTTTGTATCGTCACCGTTAGTAGATATATAGTATAAGTTACCTGGACGTAATCCAAGGTCAACACCGCCTACGTCTAAGTCTTGTGTGTCGACATTATCAACAACAAAACTGTTTACATAGATGTTATCCCAACGCTTTGTAGGAGTACCTAGTGTATAAGTGTCAGTTGTGTCTGGTATAATGTGTGATGCTACGTCTGCATCAAAAGTTAGTGAATCTGTGTCTGCATCACCAAGTGTAATATTGCCGCCTATGGTAACATTACCTGATACATCTACATCGCCGTTAACTTGTAAATCTGAATAAACTTCAACTTGGCCTGTTCCGTTTGGACGAAGTTCAATATTAGCATTTGACTCGTTAGTTTCAATAACGTTGTCGTAAAGTGATAAACTTTGAACGTCAAGTTGACGTTGATAAACAACACTATCTGCTCCTGTTGTAAGAAGATTAAGTGTGTTAGCACTTTGTATTGTGTTGCCAGAAATAGTAATATCTGCAATTTCTGCAATACTATCTACTATTAAATTTGTTGTGCGTGTTGTGCCGTTTATGTGTAAGTCGTGTGATGGAGCATTGGTCTTTATACCAATACGCTGGTTATTGACATCTAAATATAATAAGTCAGTCTCAAAAGCTAAATCTATTCCATTACGAATAAGATTCGACTTTAAGAGCGGACCCGATATGCGACCTACAGCCATATTCTCTCCTATACACGGGGATCCTGTCCCTCTAGCCTAAATTTTCAGCTTTCGCTCTTTGCTGGTTAACCACAGTTTGACCCTGCAAGTATGGTCGTACATTGCATTAATAGTATTTATCAATTAAAGAGAAAAGGGTTGACTTACCCAAAGATTAGAACGTATTCGTCTAGTATAATTCCAAACTCAGCAGCTGTTACGTTATCAATAATACCACGAGCCGGAATCCATTCTGTACCATTGTATACTTCTTTAATTCCTTGTGTTGTATTCCATCGTATTTCACCAGTTTGCGGATTTGCTCCGCGGTCGGCATCAGTGCCCTTAGGAATAACAACCCCATTAGTACCAGATATTTTATAGTATCCGTTGTCTGTACTAGCTAACATTAATCCGCCAGTACTCAAGTTATAAAAAATGTTGTCTTTAAATTCTAGATCGTCTTTCTTAATTCTGCCAGTACCGCTAGGTATTAGTTCTAGATCTGAGTCACTAACATTAGTTGAAATAAGAGTGTTGTCAATTATGATATCGTCAACTTGTAATCCATTTATAGTAAAACTATCACTATCAACAACACCAACTTGTACATTGTTGACTTTTAAAACAATTTGATTGTTGGTGTCAGCGTATATGCTTGTGCTTGCATCTTCGCTATAAACGCCTCCAAAAAACTGATGTGTAGTACTATATCCTTCAAACAGTCCTACATCAGTATTAAATCTAATATCGCCCGGATTGCCTTCTGGAGTAGGTGCTGAGCCGGCGTTTAACAAAAGATCGTCTGCTGTGAATACTGTTCCAGCATCTCCGCCATCGTAAACAGTAACAAGTACATCGTCCGCATCACCACCGTCTACAATTTGTTCAGGAATACTATCTATTCTGTCTTGAGTTCTACCAACAGGTATTTTTAATGACCCAGTGGCCTCAATATCTAAATTTCTTACTGCTAATGTAATAGCAGTATCAACTGTTGATAGTGTATCTTGTTCAAATCCTAATTCTTGTAGATAAACATAGCCAGTTCCGTTAGCACGTAGTTCTAGATTTGAATGAGAATTAGTTGTGGTTATAACATTATCAAATATTTCAATATCAGTAGAGCTTACTAAGTTTTCTAATGCAAACGAATTATCTAATATAATGTCTGTAGCAGTAATATCACGAACAGTTAAATTGTTTGTTATTTGTACGCTGTCATTTACATAAATCGATCCGGTGCCGTTAGCACGTAAGTCTAAATTTGCAGTTGATGCTGTTGTTGTAATTACATTACCGTCTACACGAATGTCTTCAAATTGGAATGGCTGATCTGAAATGGTAAAGTCGCCATCGAGTATAAAATCTCCAATAATATCTAAATCACCTGTTTGATTTACATCACCAGTTTGTGTTATACTACCGTTTACTGATAGCTCGTCAATATCAATTGTGCCGTTTACTGTTAAGTCTTGTTCAACCGTAACATCGTTATTTGGAACTAGAACTTCGCCGGCGTTGTTGGCACGTAGTTCTAAATTGCTGTGAGAGGTATCTGTTGTAATATAGTTTTCATTTATTTCTATGTTACTATCAGTTATAACAAGTTCATCAAGTACTAGATCATTGTTTACATTTATATCACCGGTGTTTATGTTTGCTGCAAATAAATCATTGTTTACTTGCACATTGTTATTTGGTATTAATATCTCACCTGAACCACTGGCACGTAATTCTAAGTTGCTAGTTGGATCTGGTACTAACTCTGTACCCACTGTAACTGTTACTTCAGTTACACCATCTACGTTATCATCAATGTACCCTGTTTTAAATACTTCGGTATATGTCCAGGCATCAATAAATTGAACGCCTAGAATTTCAGTTATTTGTCCTACAAAAATAGTACTGCCTTTTGTAATAGAAAAGTAATCGCCAGTTTGAACGCCGTAGTCAATTGTATTTGATGTAGATGTCAAAAACATTACCCTGTCAGTTGTTGCATCTTGATTTAATTGATAAGAAGCTGTATCATCATCATAAAACCATATAGCCGTACTACCGACCGAACCCGGCACATCTGTAATTTTTGCTACTTCGTTAAGGCGTAGTGTTCCACCAACAGTATTATAAATTGGTGCTATAGTGTTTATAATAACATTACCGTCTACACTTACATCTTTAAAATCAACTCTACGATCAAATGTAACTTCACCGTTTACAGTCATGTTAGTTTGTGTTCTATCGCCTGTTTGTGTTGTGTCACCAATGTGTGTTAGTGCACCTGTTACATTTGTAGATTGTAGATCTGTTATGCCGCTAACTGTTAAATTATTTTCAAATATAGCATTATCACTAATAACTATTTTTGAATATTGAGTAGTAGTAATAATTAATTCTGTCCCATCGTCAATCCAATTACCACCGTTGTACCACCCGTTAGGATTATTACCATTGTTTCCAATTGTACCGCTTGGCGTGCCCCAACCTATAGTAATACCATTAACGAGCTCTGTGAAAGATTGAAACGTTACAAATTCATCTAAGCCTATGGAGCTGGCACCAAAGCCTGCATTATTCGCTGCATCGGTGTCTAGGTAATGTCCTCTAAATGTTCTTGGTACTTCAACTGTACTGCCAAGATAATCAAATGTCAAGGTATACTGTTGTCCGACTATCAAATTTGCAGGAAGATTAAACGTAGGTAATCCAGGTCCTTGTTGTTGCCAAAGTATAATTGAAACACCGTTTGAGCTTGTTACCTTACTAATACCTCTAATAGTTCCACCGGAATGAGTTGTTTGTGTTCCGGTTAGGTCTGCTCTAAGTTCTAAATCACTATTAGGTGTGCTTGTATCAATTACATTTCCGGTGATGTTAATATCACCAGTGGTTATTGTAACTGCTTCTACTGTTTGACTGTTATTAACGTCTTGTGTAAATGTTGTGCCTTGTACTTCTAAATTATTATCAATTTGTACATTGTTGTTTGGTACTAATACTTCACCAGTACCACTTGCACGAAGTTCTAAATCTGCACTTGTTGTAGTTGTAGAAACAACATTTCCATCAAATAATATTTCTTCAAATTGTTGTTGCGAACTTGCATCTAGATCGCCTGTGATAGTAAGATTAGTAACACTGTAATCACCAGTTTGATTTCTATCACCAGTTTGGACTAATAGTCCTGTAATTTCTAAAGACTGTAAATCGGTTGCTGCGCTAACAGATAAGTCTTGTGTAATTTCAACGTCATTACTATCAACATGTACTTCGTTTGTTGATACAAGTGTTAAGTCGCCTGTAGTAGTGGTAATAAAGTTATCTTCAATATAAACATTATCAACAGTTAATTCACCGTTTAACGTAACATCACCTGTTTGTGTTCTATTGCCACTTTGATCTAACAATCCTGTGATTGATAAATCTTGTAAGTCTGTTGCATCACTTACAGTTAAATTGTTGTCTACTTGTACATTGTTTGCAGGAATTAATATTTTACCTGCTCCGTTTGCACGAAGTTCTAGATCTGCACTACTAATATCTGTAGTAATGTAGTTGTCTCGTATTTGTAAATCGCCTATTTGCGCTTCACTTAACCAAACATTATGCCATTCTTTAGATGAACTGCCTAAGTCAAATGATAGCGTAGTACTCGGAGTTAGATCTTGATCAATGTCAACATTAAATGTAAGGGTATCCGTTGCTTCGTTACCTAATAAGTTTAACGAACCGTCAAATGTTAAATCACCCGATATTGATAAATTGCCTAAGATATTTGTATCGTCTAGTAAATTAATTGCACCGGCACTTGCAATATCAACATTGCCCAACACACTACTAATTCTATTTCCTGTAAACAACAAGTTACCTGTAGTAATCTGTTCACCGTCGATAATAGTAACATTGCCGCTGGCAGTAGCAGTAACTCTTAAACGGCCAAATCCTTGTACTTCGCCTTGTGTAATAACAATACTCGATTCGCCAGTTTCTTGGTTAACAAAGAAGTTGTCGCCTATTCTAAAATCACCAAAGTGGTTTACAGTTTGATAATATATTTGACCACTGTTTAATTTTACAATTTCGTTTGTTTGTATTGCACGGCTTGGATCGTTGTCAACATAGTTGTCTACGCCGATATATCCCATGTTATGTTGTATTAGGTACATCAATGTGTCAGAACCGTCTGCTACAGCGCCGTAGCTACCGTATACACACGCTGATCCAATTGAGCGTAGCTCTGCACCATATTTTACAGTAACCCCGTCTGTGCTTAAATGTCCTGTTGAACCGTTTACAGCATACAATCCTCTGTTGGCAAAATATGTAAATGAGTTAAGCCATTCTACTCGTACTCCATTGGTCATTGTAATTGCATCAACGCCCGGTGTAATAAATGTTATTGAATGGAATAGCATACTTGCTTCTTTACTAGTGTTTAGTACACTTGCTCCGTCAACTAGTGCGCCTTTACCTGCATCGCCTTCTGCAAATCCTCTTGGATCACTTGCGCTAGTTACACTACCTGCTGTAATTACAGTTACATTTTGTATGTAAGGTGAACGTGTTGTAATTGTTGCGTTATTAGCAAAGCGGAATGCATAACCTGTGTCATTGCTACTGTTATAGTAAAAGTCTTTTACAGTTAAGTCTGTTACTGTACTTTCACCGTTTAATAAAAATATGTCTACATCGTTGTCATTTGACACAGGTTTTACAATAACATTACGCATATTAGTACCGCGGATTGCAACTCCTGCAGGAACTTCAATAGGACATGTTTCTTCGTACTCTCCCGGAAATACTAGAATGGTATCACCTGCGGTTGCTTGTGTTACAGCATGATCAATTGTAAGGAATGGCCCTTGTGGATGATCGCCTACATTTGCGTTATCGCCGTTAGTTGACACATAATACAAATTACCAGGTCTTGTGCCAATGTCAACGTTGCCAATAAGAGCAACTTGTGCGTCAATGTCTTGGCCGTTTAATAGTCTTGCTTCAATTGTCTGCCAGCGGTTTCCTGAAGTACCTAAGTTATAAGTTACGTCAGTATCAGGAATAATATTTGATGTAACGTCTGCGTCAAATGTTACACTATCTGTGTCTGCATTACCAAATGTAATGTCACCGTCTAATCGTACATCACCTGTTACATTTAGATTATTTTCTACCCAAAGATTATTAAATTCAGTAGCGCCTGTTTGGTTTGGTCTTAATTCTATATTTGTATCAGCAGTATATGTACTAATGCGATCATCGTCAAGTAATAAGTTGTCAGTTTTGACTCTGTTGGCAGTAATAGTATATCGTGCATCTAAAATCAAACTTCCAGGAAAAGGTTGTATTGTTGAGCTTTGTATGTTAAGATTTGCTATGTCTGCTTGTGTATCAGCAATTAAAGATACTGTTCTAGTAGTGTCTGAAATTTGTATTTCATTACTAGGTGAAGCATTGCGTATACCTATCTTGTTGCCTGTTACGTCAAGATAAATTAAGTCTGTTTCAAAGGCTAGATCAATGCCATTTCTTTCTAGATTAGCATATAATAACGGACCTGAGATTCTACCTACTTGCGACATTTAAAGTTCTCCTACTTGTATTTATTGGATTACTTGTCGAAGTTATGTAGTACAGTAATTGGTTTACCTAAGTCTGGTGCTGAAGAAAATTTAATATACCAACCGTCGGCATATGGAGCGTTAGGGCCGGTGAGGCTATTGGAAACGCTTTGTTCTAATGTATAGTTTGTTGTGCTGATTTGAAATACGTTCTCAACAAATACCAACACGTTTTGTGCGGCTGCTGGAACAGGATAGTCTGCATCGCCGCTTGCTAGTGGTCCAAAAACAGTTTCAGTTGCATCACCGTTTCCTAAACTTTGTTGTGTAATACCAGGATCTTGATTAGGTTCTTTAAATCGTAGTTCGCGCCACGCACCATTTTGATATGCTTCAAACTGATCGTCATTGGTGTTATATCTAAAGTGTCCATTTTCAGGATTAGCAGGACGTTCTGCTGTTGTACCTTTAGGCACACGTATACTATTAGTAGATTCCATATACACTTGATCATCTACATCAAACTGTACACCTCTACCATAGATAGTTCTTCTATTTGTATTTTGTGCCTTGAGTAATCTCATTATGTAATATCCAAATAACTCACTGTACAAGCTA
>Ga0233432_10000614_pt1 | contig 34010 bp, 33 predicted proteins | sample SI_122_August201_6_FD_179870 | JGI IMG/M metagenome (GOLD analysis project Ga0233432, IMG submission 179870) | Seawater microbial communities from Saanich Inlet, British Columbia, Canada - SI_122_August2016_10_MG | ecosystem: Environmental > Aquatic > Marine > Inlet | place: Canada: British... | reverse complement strand
CCATCGCTTGTCAGTGCGTTCAACGCACCGCCATATTGAAGAAAGGCCAAATCGTAATTTGGAAGCTTGATTTCGCAAACACCCTTTAAACACAATCCGTCTTTTGAACCCTCTTTTGATTTTGTCTCATTGGGAATATCGATCATCTCGACGCTCATAATTGTGAATGATAGACTCTCTCTCTTATATTAGAACCCTCGTTCACCATGCCGCTAAGAAGACGCAACTAGACGCAACTATAAAACGACTTTTTTTGAAACTCATGAACGGCGACTTTCCTGATACGATGTCTATCCCTTTTAAAAGACCTGCGGAACCAACCCTTCCGTCCAACACACCCGGCCCTTCCGAGCCATCTGATCCAACCCTGTTGTCTTCCATGCCAAAACAACCCAAACTTTCAACCGAAGTCAAGTTTTCAGATCTGATACATCTTGGACTCATGTATGAAGATGGAGGAATAAAAGCATATTTAAATGCGCTAAGATCACGACAGCGCAAAGAAACGAACCTTTGAGTTCTGTTTTCTTTCGTGAACCTTTTCTAAAGGTTCAAGATGTTGAAAAGGATAGTACCTTTCATCTATGGACTGTATATCCTTCTTTCAATTGCTTTGTTTGTGAGCACCGAACCTTTCGAAAAGGTTGAAGAAACTAGTAACAGGCGTCTTTCTGAAACTTTTGGTTTCTCTGCATTTGAGCACCTTACAAATCACACACCTTCCAAGCATGATGTCATTGTTGCAATTCGATGCGATTTGGTACGTGATGACGAAATGATCGATATCTGCACGCCCTCGTCGCCCTTGTCGCCCTCGTCAAAACGTTATGCCAACTTTGTGCAACGAGACGCCATTGCATACGATTTAGAAATGAATACACTTTTTAAAAGGGACACATTGTTCACGACTGCGCTGCAAGAAACTCCCAAAGAAACTCCCAAAGAAACTCCCAAAGAAACTCCCACAGACAAGATTACAGAAATACACAACTCTGACAACTCTTTCAAGGACCTACAGATTGCCTTGGCTTCTCTTCTACTAGCGTGCGTGGTAATACATACGTTGCTAGTTGCCTTCAGTACACAATACTTGAAAATGGTCATGAATCACTCTCGCTTTGTCATGATGATCCGAATCGTACTCCCTTCGCTCACGTTTTCAATCGGAACGATAGCGACACTAAAGGAAAACACGCTCACCCTCGTTTTGAGCGCACTTTTGTACATGACACAACTTGCAGAAGGCTGCCTTCTGTACGAGATTCCAGACGAATAGAAGAGGATAGCTTTAACAGTTTTGACCGTCAAAGTTTACGCTAAGAACTGTTTATAAGCTGCTTGAGGCCATAAGTGTAAAAACAATCCCGTTCTTTCAAAAAGAACAAGTGTAGATAGTGGTCGATATGGCGGGAAATATGCACGTGTCGACCGTGTCGACCGTGGCTCCAGAAAGACCTCTCTGCAGTATATGCTTAGATACAGTTGAAGAAAATGACGTGTTTGGAGTTTCTAAGACTAGATGTGGTCACATTTTTCACACTACTTGTTTGCAACGACACGAGACGCAGACCACACTGAATGTTATGAACAATCAACAGGGCTTTCATTGCCCAAACTGTCGACAGCATCTCGACTGTACCATGGAGGAGTCTAGCAAGCGATGGTTCCAACTGGCGCCTTCACGAGTGATTCAAATGGCCATCTTTTCCTTGTACAAGTATAAACATAAAGTAAGTCATATTGATGATAAAAAGATGTTGCAGTTTGTGCAATCATGTGAGGACAAAGTAAGGTGCAAGCCCGGGCATGCGAACATACTCAAGAAGCAACAGGACGCACAGCATGTATATGAGCATGCGGATCGTAACAACTATATTGAAATGTTTAAAGCGTCGCGACAGTTGAGTCAAACGACGATGCACACTCTCGTCTTCTATCTAGACGATCATAAGGAGCATAAGCACATGATTGAGCAGTGGATGCGATCTGTAGGTCTTGTCATAGTGTAGAGTATTTGCGTAAGCTGTTTAAAGTTTGCATGAAGCGATCACATCGTCTGCAATCTCTTGTGTCAGTGAATTCATAAAGATTGCATCGGGTTCTTCGTACTCCGATATTAGTAACTCGAGTCGCCGCAAGTCTGATCGTTGGATGGTGCCCATGCTCGCCGTGAAAAACGACTCGCTGTCCTCGGTATGTATCATGTACGTCATCAAGAGTTGTCCACGCCGCGATTTCCATTCGTGATTCTTGGCATCCATTAAAAAATCTTTTAATGTATCAGTAAACTCGAGTAAATTAGACGTTTCAGACGTGCGCTTCTGAGAAGTCGTCTTCATAGGGTACAGCATGCACAGCTCTTCGGGAGTGATCGGAACCTTTCGTCGAGATACATGCCGATTAAAAGTGGCCTCCAGCAAAAAGTCGCTTTCACGTGCAGCGCTAAGTAACGCAATCCGCACTCGATCTCGATCGCTGTTGACGGACGTAATACTCTCTTGCAATCGCTTCATCACATCGACCATTGGATTCATCTTCAATTGATTATTAACCGATTAGCAACCGACTGCCAATTCACTATAAAAAGCAATTGTTAGCGTCAATACTTGAACGCCATTTGAAAGCTGACTCATGGACGACGATTTGGTAGACGATTTGGTAAACGATATGACAGACACAATGCCCTCGTTAACAGAAGATCAGACCCTTATACAAACCATTGGTGAAGCGTATAATTGGATTCGATTGCATATACTACCCAAGAACGTCACTCTCCTGACCGAATCGGGTATGAACTCGTCTGAAAGTGTCAATAAAGACAAACAGAGTTCTCTGCACAGCATGCGCAAGGCAATCTATACATTTCTGCCTCCGCAATCGCGACGTCGCCTCTTCTTTGAATTGGCGTCCACTCCACAAGGTCTTTTACGACTGCGAACGTGTTTTGGAGCACCCCCCTATGCATTTCTCCACCCTTCGGACATCTACGCGCTGAATGCAGGCGCCATCGGCGTCCGTCGCACACACCTTGCCTACAACTATGGATCCAACATACCGCCATTTGGCCAAATAGGACGCGTCTTGGAAGACGAACATGCAAATGCATACTTTATGCTCCCGCAAACCAATATGGAACATGACCAACACTCACTTCCACTCGTATATGCCATCGAACAAGGCTCTCTCAAGCATGTAACATTGCAAGTGTCGCTGCAACCAAACTCCATTATACGCCGACAAGCCCTTGTGCTGACAGAATCCAACTATCATCGAAATCTGAGGAAAAGCAAAGAAAATGTGACGCTACACTTTAAAATACTATCACTGCACACTTCCGCTACGCGCAAACGCACATTGGTACTCATGGCAAGTCTTCAGCATGTCGAATTTCATCAGCAAACGGCAACTGCAAAACGACAAAAAACGACATTTTCAACCCCGACCGAATCACCCAACGCATCCAATCGGTCCGATCTTCAATCCAACCTTCAATCCAACCTTCAATCCGACGTCCCTCCGACGCCCGAGTTTGTCACGAACCCTGTTTCGTGAACCAACTAGCGTAAACTGGTTCTGAACCTTTTCTAACGGTTCAGGATGTGACCCATTCTAACAATTGCGACATCATAGAGGGCGCGTCGGGCCCCCACCTCCATTGAAATCCCTTGATTGAGCAAGAGCCTGATATGTATTTTATAACATAGTGACGTAACATAAACACCCACGAAATCACAATCTTCTTGTAATCTTCGTCTGCCATTCGTTCATCGTAAGTTTGAGTGTCGATTTTATGGCATTCGTCGCCATCACTCTTTCGAAAACACATTAAATCCTTAGATTTCAAATAGATCATATCGACCATTTTGCAGAGTGTTGCAGAAGTGCTCAAATCCAATTTTTCGATAATCTTCACAAAGTTTCGGGTCGTGTGCATGTGAGTTTTCTGCCAGAATCGCATGTTTGTCACCAACAATACCATGATCATAAATTGTAAACACTTTACAAGATTGTTCATTTCTTGCTTATCTTCTTCGGACGAGATGTCAAACGTTTGTGGGTCGAACACCTGTATTGCGTGGTCGGCTCCAAAGTCGATCATCATGATCTTGTCATCTACAGTCGTCGTGTTCTGAATCTTTACATCGAGCAACAAAAGTCCTGCGAGGGCAGTGCGTTCACATGAATCCGTAAGCCATTGCGCAGCCTTGTTGCTGAGCAAGGTAGAGCGTGTACTCGACCCTGCCGTCGACATCATGTACAAACGAGGGTACGCGCTCCGAGTGGCGTCCACCGCAATGGCTTGCACCGGAGGCCCCACCCCCATCTTGGCCGCATACAGAGTCAGATACACCTCCTCCAACAACTCTTCCAAGGTCGGCGGCAGATCGTCCTCCTCCTTGACCAGATCGTTCCTCGTCCATCGAAAGACAAAACCGCTTGGCAAAATAGTGTCAGACACACCGTAATTTGCAGAAGTCACCCATTCAGGTGGAGGTTTTCGAGTACCCACCATCGCCACATCGTTAAAAGTACCACTTTTGATTTCGATATCCTCCATGTTGCCATACCTGTAAGCGGTGCTGCGCAAGGAGTAAACCGACACACCCTGTACAACACCCCGTGATCCAAACGCGTCAAACAACACCTCTCCGCTTTCAAAGGCTTCACGCACACGCTCTCTGGACAATGGCTTTTCTTCAGAAAAATCTTCCATTGGGTCTAGCTCCATGGACGCATCGCTCTCGCTTCTCCTATACTTTGCACGCTCATTGTCAGTCTCAGGAGATGGACGCTTAGTGTCAACGTTCAAATAAGACAAGTTAGGAAGCATGGCACCTCCCTTACCTCGTTGCCCAAAGTCCCTTTTTATTTACAGAAAGCGACGAACCTTCACATCAAGAGAGCGCCACAGGCTCCTCCTGCATTCCACGTTGTCCATGCAACCATGTCTTCAACTGGTCCATCATCGGAGGGGCCTCGGGTCCATACTCCCAATTGTGCGGACAAGTCCCACCGAATCCATTGCGACTCAAAATGTAATGCCTCATCATAAACACATACGTCACCACCACCTTTTTGTACTCGCTTGCAAGAGTCTCATTGTAAATTTTGGGCGGATCCGGAAGATCCACCGTGTGACAATCGGACTTAGAAAAGCATGCACCACTCTTAGTTTTCATATATATCGAATTTGCCAAACGACACAGAGAGGTGGAATTCGCCTCTAGTCGATCCAGCTTGTAAATCAGGTCTCGAGCGACGCCGGGGTTGTTGCGCAAATCCCAACACACCAAATTCGACACCATCAACATGAAATTCAAATACAACAAACATGATGCCATGTCTTCATCGCTGTCTTCGTTGATATCAAACAGTTGCAACGTAAACCGTGGATCGAAATCGATCATTTGCATCCGTCTCGAATCGCCTTCTCCAACTACAATCATGTTGTCCACCTTGACATCCATCATCAACAAGCCCGCATCGGAGGCTCTCTTACCACATTCAAAGAACAGATCCGCTACATTTGACTGAATTAAAATCGACCTTGGATCCGCGCCTCCACCCAGCATCATGTACAATTGCGGATACCTCCCCTGTGTAGAAATTGTCGCCGCGTACACAGGAGGCCCAACGCCTGCATGCGACGCGTACAGTGTCAAATAAAGCTCTTCGGACATAGATGCCACATTGGGAGCGTCGTTTTCGTCTATATTGCTAGCTGTTCGCCGAAAGACGAATTGTTTAATTTGAAACGTCGTAAAAGCATCCAAGGATATCGAATAATTCGAATGAACACACCAGTCTGGAACATCTGTGGAAGGAGGCATGATTACAACCACGTTGAAAGCGCCACGTTTCACTTTGGCTTGTGCCTTCTTTTCATATCGATCCGAAGTTTGGATCAAATCCTTTTGAGACACATTCAACACGGCACCATGCGTACCAAACGCGTCGAACATCACTTGTCCATACTGCTTACTAACTTCAGACCTTGAAAAGGATGTTTGCGCCTCGGACAGACCCGCCTCGTCCCCTTTACGCTTGCCATCAATCTCCAAATGCGTCAGTCCCGGAATCATCTCAAACTCATGAATTACGCGAATCGCCTGTTTTTATTACACACACTCCCTATCACGCCTCCCTGCTACTTCTTACAACACTCTTCATCGAGCCAAGTGTTGCAACGGTGGAGCCCCTTGAGAATTCACAATGTACACCTCACGCTCCACCACACGCGGTGTACTCGCGGCCGCCGCACAACAGTACGCGCACGCCGCAATCGCAAACAAGTCGCCAAAATAACCACGACCCATCTCTACCACTCTCTTTGCCACGACTCTTCAGTATGCTTTTTATTACATGTATATCGGTTACCGGTTACACGCTCTCCAATAAAAGCGCATCCATCCGCGGATGAGGCAGAGGCTGTCATGGAGGAGCGCATTCCAATTCACAAGATTCACACCATCGATGGCATCGTTTCTCCAGAAGGTCAACCCGATGGTTGCGTCACCTGCTCCGAAAAGACCATGTCTGTCTGCGGATGGAGGGTCAAGCGGTGGTGCCTACTCATCGCACTTTTCATTCTCCTCGCAATTGGATGCCTCATTCCATTCGTCATTTATGCCGTCCGCTTTGGCGAGGCCACTTCTTGCCGCCTCACTTATACCGACAGTGCAACCATCACCGAAGCCGAAATGCAGAAATGGATGGCCGATGAGAAGTGGCCGCTGAGCGTGCCCAAGTACGATCCGTGGAGACGCACGTGCGTTTGCAAGGGCTTTGAAGACAAGGATCCAATGAGCCTGCTTCCAAGCGACGAGGTTTTGGTGTGGATCGCGCCGGGCGATCTGGTTTCACTCTCGGACGAAGAAAAGATTAGTCCGCGTCTTCCTTCTTCGTTTGTGGACAAATATCGTGGCAAATACAGTCAAAAGGATCATGTCAAGGTGTGTGTACGTCAGGAATTGGTGTTAGCTTTGTGGAATATCGGTTCGGACATATCGGATGGAGGGCAGCACTGCCACGTGAGCAGCGGCGCTGCTTCAAGCAACGTGGAACAATTCTACCTTGGCTGGGATGGAGCGCTCTACTGCAAAAGCACTACATACCTATTGTTTGATTCAAAAGAATTTAACTTATTTGCTCCACTTGGTGTTGTATCAGAGGCACCTTTGTATAATAAACAGAATTGTAATTTGGAGAAAATGTTATCATATCCAAAATGGAAGAAGTTTTATGAATGGAGTTCTGTAACAGATGCACAGCATATTCTACAATTTCCAACTGCAATGTCACCAATAGATGTTACTATTACAAGTGTTCGTAAGAATCAATGGCGAATTTGGTACAGCTACTGTTCTGGTAAAGAAAAATATGTATACGCTCCATATGTAGATCAGGATGCAGAAAAGGTTGGTGATATAGTCGATGTCGTGGAAACAACCGATAAACTTGAGATTACTGAGAAATATCACATATTTCCGTGCGGAAAAAATAAAAATTACAATCTAAAATTCATTATACTTGACGATAAAATACAAGCCACAACAATGGGGATGACATTGTTTTGCTATTTGGCTGATGAATTCTTTAAGTATAAAACATAATGTATTACACACCAAGTGTGTCTCTCAGACGATACTTCTTGGTATGTTTCTTAATACTGTACATAAACTTTTTATTAGTTCTTGTTCTGTATCACTATTTTTTTAAAAAGCTGTCTATACTGCTGTTTGTTCCGCTCTTGTTGGTCTTCATTTGCTTCTTTTGTTTCTTGACGTGCTCGATTCCGTTGGTGCATTGCTCGGACGATTGACGCTTCTTGTTCGGGTCGATTTTGAACCATTCGCCCAAACCACGATTCTTCGTTGCAAGCTGATTTTGTCTCGCATCGTACGTTTGTTGGTATCGCTGGATCTGTTGCAGTACCTCGCCGACATGGTGTTCGAGATTAATGCTCGAATCGAGTGTGATCACCTGAACGAGAACATTCAGAAAATCGGATGCTATCTGTAGTATGTCGATTGGCAACTTTTCTTTGCGAATCCATTTGACAGAGTCGACCGCTTGCGTCTTGTTGGCCACCGTCTTATCGATGATTTGCACGTAGCCGATTCGGTCTCCAGGCATGGGGTTTTCGCCTCGTGTCGGAAGGCGCATTTTTTGCGCCACCACAGCGTGAGAGGGTAGTTTACGAGACTCATCGTAGTGACTTGCAAGTTGTTTTGTGATTTCGATTAGCTCCAAATCGATGTCTTGAGGCGAATCAATCTTGGCCGCCATTTCGGCCAACTTTTCGAACGCGCATCGCACCTTGTCAATCAACGCTGTATATTTGAAACTCATGTAATCGTGAGCCACGTCCCATAACAATTTACGCAGCATTTTCGAAAAATCGCGGCGAACCATCGCCATGCCTTGCGCTCCGATCTTGCCCGTGGCAAGGGAGGGTTTGACAAACTTTCGATATAGGTATCGCTTCTTGGAGTAGAATGCGCCCGGATAGAATACCTTTTCGAATTCCAGATCTTGCGCTCCATGGACGAGCTTGCCATCCTCCCATTTGGTGTCGTAACAAAAGTGTAGATTGAGGTACGCGGAGGCTCGTTTCCCGGTATCCTCGGCTTTGTCAAAGACCCATCTGAGGATTTCATTCTGTGCGTCCTCATCGTCTACGAGTTCGAGCTTTTCTTGCAATTCGGGTGGCAGATCGTATTCGACCATGATGCTGTCGGTGTCACCATAGACGATCTTCACACCACCGATGCAATCGCGGTAAAAGTCTTCGAGGGATCGACCTTGTGCGATCGCGTGGATCTGATCGTCGGTTCGTTCCGAAGGTGGTGTTTCCACATTTTTGAAGATTCCGTGCGCTGCAAAAGTGAAGCGTTGGGCTTGTCCTATCATCTGTCTGCCAAAGTAGGTGACCGCCATGGCCAGTCCTCTGTGAGGGAGTGGAGACACCTCTGCGCCTAAGAATCCGTAGCCGGCGTTCATCAGTAGCTTGATTCCAAGCTGGTTTGCATCCCAAATTTCGGCCATCAAGACATTCTCCTCCGCCTCAGGGGTGCCCTTGTGCTGCTCGGCCAATTGATTGTATTTTTTCACTTGCTTTTTGGCATCTTTTCGTTTTTGACGCAATTCGGTCATCAGTGTGGGCATGAGACTTGGAAAGTCTTCGCCGATGACATATCGTTGACGGACAGTTTCGGATCGTTTGAGTTCGCCCTTACGTGGACCTTGCGTTACGGGTTCGTATTTGATATTCGACCCTGTAATCTTTTTATCCGACTTTTTCACATAGGTCACGTCTGTCCACTCGACGGTCCTGTATTGAACACCTGGCAGGTTGTCAAATTGCGGATCTTCGACAAAGCGCATGTAATCCACCCAGTTGGAATTTATATTTGCCGGATATAATCCCGCGAAATCCAAAGTCGCAATCGGCGTCTTGTACAATCCGGTGATCGGTTCTAACACGGTCGCTCCTTGGTACTTGTGCCAGTCTTTGTTGATCGCATGTTCAATGTCAAGACTCACAATGTTCATACGATGCATGCGTGAGCCTCCAAGCGACATGGATCGCACATTCGATCCGCGTTGCAGGTATTCGTCGGGCAGAATTTGACCCAGGTTGCAAAACATGATGAGGTTGAGCAGTTTTCGATACTTTTTGGCCAGTCGTTCCGGGAGGGCCGTATCCTGGATGCAGTAGACGACCACGCGTGTCAAGCCGGCGGGATCCTGCTCTTTGGCCCAGGAGGTGATGTGATTTGGATCGATGGGTATCTTGTGTTCGCCCATGTGGGAGCTGGACACCGCCTCGAGTGTGTAGCTGTCCTCCTTGTGATCTTCCTTCCATACTCGCAGGAGATCGTGGTGGATCAAGCCGGGCGTTTCAAAAATGGCAATCTGCGAATTCCCACGACTTTGCGTGTTGCAGTTGGTGACGTGCAACTTTGGCTCGTTGCGCAGCACTTCTTTGCCGAGGCTGCGTAGACTTATTTCGTGTCGGTTGCACCGAATGTGGATGGCCTGCCAATCGAAGCCAAGTTGGTTCCAGCCCTGATCGACATCGTACCGTTCGCGTTCCATGTGTTCCACAAACAGTTCCAGCATTGTCTTCTCGTCTTTGCCTTGATGCACATGAATCTCGGTGTCCTTGTCGTGCAATTCCACATCGATAAAGCCATCCTCCGCTTCTTTGGTGGTGACACGAACGTCCATCTTCAGTTGCTCGACACAGACCGGCTTGTAAGTGAACGCGTGCACCGCCATGCCTTTTTTGCCATGCACAAAAGAGCGTAAACAAATTGTGCTAATCTCACACTCGGGCAAGGTCGAGTCTGGAAACCGAAACTTCTCCTCCTCTTGCTCACTCTCCTTTTCATCCTCATCTGTTTCTTGAACAACTGGCGTAAGCTCTTCGTTCTTTTCTTGAGGAATTCCGTTTTGCTCAATGTCAAAGCTCATGATCTTGATCGGCGCAATGTCCATCCGATCGAGGGTCTCAATCGCGTCCTTGCACACAACCAAGTCGATGTCACAGTTTCCGCGCAAATGGCCTATTTGCGGCATGAAGCAACCTTCCATATCTTTCCATGAGACAATGTCATCGTGGTCGCATTTGACGCGTAACCAGGAGCAAGGTTGAATTCCATGCTGATGGAAAAAGGCATGCAATGGATTGAATTTCCTGAGATCGCCATTGCACGTTTTCAAACCTCCGTATTTGACCGCGGTCACCATCTGCTTCATCACATCCGGATTCGCACACGTCACCTTTAGCATCCGATCTTTTTGACCGTTGCGAAACCCGTAGAGCAAAAACCTCTCCACCGGCTCCACGCGCACGAGCCAATCGGAAGTGTATTGCACAACCTCGTTGAAAAAGGTGTAATGCCCCTTTTTCAATGCATTGTCCAAATGCTGCGTATCCGTGGTCATCACGTAAAAACTCGGACGGTGATCCAAGATTGTCAACCGAACCGACTCACCATTCATTGTGCGACCGTACGCAGTCACCAGATAACTGCTGCTCAGCACACGCTTGTCACGATCGAGCGAATTTTCCCACTGCGAACGGGAGCGAGTCTTCCATGTCAACGTCTGAAACTCTAACGAAAGCATCTCCTTTTCGTCTGTAAATTGATGTAAATATTTAAAATGATTTTAGCGTATCGACTTAAAACATTCCTCAAAACATTTTTTTACAAAAACTATACGCTATTATTGAAAACAACAAACCTTTAGGAACCTTTAGAAAAGGTTCCTTTCGTGAACCTTTTCTAAAGGTTCATGACTGCCGACAATGTAACGCTATGGAATTCACTTCCAGATTGGAATCTGGGCCAATTCGATCAATTCGATCTAGCTGCGAACAGACTTACAAACAACACATTTGCAAACAACTTGATTTCGAATGTGTGCGAATCTAAGAATTTGATCATTGCGCTTTTGGTCATTGTAGTTATGCAATTTTTCATACTTGTATCATTTATCTTGTGGTATGTTTTCTTGTACTCTCGACCATTGAAACGTAAGATAGCAGAGCGCATCGTCGAAACCGCTGCCGAAGATGCCGACTTGTAAATCATTGTTTCTTTTGTTTCGTGTCAAGCCACCGCTTCTTAATACGACGTATGATTTCGACTGACCACCACACCTGCATCGAAAAATCAATACTCAAAACGATTATGGAGGCCACTTCACTTACAAGCATATCTGAGAAAGACGTAAATAGAAGCGTCCATGATGCGATCATAATGCGCGAAAAATTGATCACACGTCCCCAAATCCAAGACAACACAAAAACGCCATCACATAGCAGACTTCGATTGGCTAAAACGCCAATGTGTTTGATACAGAGCATTGCCTCAGATGGGCTCAGCAACCAGATCAAGTGTGCACCCAAGACAGTCCACTTTGGAAACGAGTAAGCAGCGTACACCAAAATGGTAGTCACTAGATGATGCACAAACATAAGCTGGCGACTAGGAGTCGTCTCAACATTCTGTTTTGAATTCTTAGATGCGAAGCCCATAAATTCATACCATAGGAAACAAACATGCCCCACATAAAAACTCATGAAAATTGCGGCGAGATCCTTCTTGCCTTGATTACCTGTCAAAAAGTCATGATCAGATGTACCCCAACCGACATAATCAGGTCGTATCAATCCCAAAATAAAGAGCAATCCCTGCACCAGAGCTTTAGATTTGTGAGATTCGCACGTAGTTTTAGCAACAAATAACTCTACCAACAATGTCGAGAATGAAAGAAAATAAAGAGACATCGTTGCCACACGACGTATCTAAACGACTATGAGCATAAGATAGCGTCTAATAACACAAAAATGTTCAATTTTTTTTGCTGCACAGTAAATCTTTCAATCATGACCCCACTACTCCTCATCACCTCCTTTTGTGTTTTCTTTTGTGAAGAACCGTTTCGTGAACCAGCTTACGCTAGTTGGTTCTTTACGAAACCCCCCATCCCGCGACCCATCACCCACCCGCGACCCTTCACCCTTCCGCGACCACCGTGCTGTGCAGCAACACCAGCAACACACAATTCAAAGCGCCGAATGCGATTGACGATTAATAGCACGAATGTTGGTGATAAAGATTGCCGACAAATACAACTTTAGAACGATAGCAAAGATCCAGAAGGTGTCCCGATTCTTGTTCATCTCAGCAGCCGTTCTAAATCGAAGTACGTCATTGGGTGGAAACAGCGTCGCCTGGAGGAAGTTGAAAAACATGTCTGATTGCGCCGTATGACGCATTGTGTAATCCGTTAACCAATCCATACAAATGACAAGTCGAGAGAGAATTGTGAAGAGGACCGATGAGCGAAGCCCAGCGGGGACGATACTAGTCACCACCGCAGGTAAGCCACCCGGTACGACTCCACCCGTCGAGAAGTGCAACATTATCGCAATGACCACAACTACAAATGCTACGATAACGCCCATGAACGCCGCTTCACCCGTTTGTTCCAAGGCCCATCCGTGCAAGTCGGTCTTCTGTCCGTGACCAGTCAGCAGTGTTGAAGCATACTTTATCATCTTTGTGATTTGATCACCATTTAAAGACATACCATCACCACCAATACTACCTCCTGCAATATCGGCCACCGTTGATTCAATATTTTGAAGCGACAATCGATTTTCCATTTCGGCGTGAGAGTCTTTCATGTACTGTATGTGATTCTGCACATTCATAAATGCAAACGATTCTACCACCAGAAGCAGAATCCATGCCAAAATGTGCACAACCGAATCCGCATTCTTGAGGTATCCCGTATTGTCGCCTAATGCAGAGACCACATACGGGAACCAGGCACGTCTCTTTTTCATGTCACTGTCATCCTCCATAGTTTCTAAGACCTACTCTTCACGCAATAGGCATCCTTTTTATTAACGCTTAGTGATTCACTTACGCATTGCTACTGCCGACCCGATTTCAGTATCTTATTGACGGTCATTGAAGCCAGTTCCTCTATGATATCCTCTTTTACACACTCCTCTCTGTCCATATATTCATCAACATGTGGACAGTTATAACTGCGTGATGCGGAAGTCAGCGTGCTGTAACTATAACACGCTCCGTCGAGCCAATAACCACCGTAAATCCGATTACATAAAGTCTGTGTCGACGGACAATTTGAGTCTTCGATAATGGCAAGCGACGCACTGGTCGATACAACCCTTGTTGAGCGCAAACGTACTGTGGATGAGCTGCACACTCGTAGTGATGCCACACCAGATTTAACAAGTGCACCAGATGTGGGCACATATGAAGCATAAGCAATCTTTTTGGTTTGAAGATGCAAGTTACAACCTGTAGGCACCGAGGTGACGTCCCCATATCCTCCACGAGCAGTGTCAAAAAACATTGTCGGAACTCCGTGATTGATGCCAGTTATAAAGTCAATACAATCATCAAGCGACTCAATCTCATCGGCGCCGTTTTCAGAGCAATCTCCACCACCTTCGATAATAAATGCATACTTACCGCCTACTTGCAAGCGACGACCATCTCCATCGCCTGCGTCTTGTAAGCGACGACGAGCTCCACTTTCATCACACAGTGAATCTGAAGACTCCCATTGGATGCCAGATGTTGGTATCAATGGTGGAATGTCATTAAATCGTAACATACTATCTTTTGATACATCCTTTCCACTTATCCTATAGAAGGGCGTTGTTGTCATTTCATTAACATGATGTTTCCTGATTTGACGCTTGACTTCACTGTCGACGAAGCCGTGACCATATTTAAATGACGGTTGGTAACTGACATCTCCTTCCCATGTCAAATTAGAAAACATGCCCATAAACAATCCAAAATACTTCAATGTAACATAATTAGGATGAGAATGCCTTATGGTAGTACCTGCGGTAGATATTTGGGTTTGAGGTGGGATTCCCGCATCGGTCGCCGCCTTTTGTGTATTGTCTAAATTCAAGCTGATGGTATAACCGCCACCTACACCCACTGTCAGATAGAGACTATGTGGCATCTGTATGCAAACATGCACGTCCATCGATGGAACCACTGGGAGTTTATAGTTACCGGATGCTTTGAGTGTAGTTGGATGATCGATTTGCTTCCCTGTAGTTGTGTATTTCTGTGAGACAAGTTTGAATGTTGCATAATCGTTGGTACTTTGCGTCACATAATCACTTTCTGATGTGGTTGTTGCTGGACATGCATAGTAAACAAAATCTGTCAAGTAACCTGGATCGAGCGTCTGGCCTGTGATTTTACTAGAGCCAAGAATCGCTGAGCCAAGTGCTATACTTAAGTAGTGTTTAGAAACATGCTTCTCATATGGAGAACGTTCATTGCTCTGTAAACGACGTCCACTCGAGGCTGGACACTGTAATTCATTTCCATAAAGATCGGTTCTCGTAAAAAAGTTGTCGTCAGATGTTGTCACACAATCCTGAGGACTGCCAACAATTATTGATAAAACGATGATCGCCACAACTGCAATGACTGATGCGATGGTCCAGATTATGCAAACTGCATCTGAAAGCCACCAGCCGCTCTTTTCCCCATAAGCCATCTTGGTCTTTTGGGTGTCTAAAAACTGAACCACACCCCTTTTTATATACACTTGACAGATACTATCATATTACATGCCGGACACGCCGGGGAGTCAAACTCGTGTGAGGAGGTATCGGTATGTATTTTTGTACTCTCAATTCGTCGAAAACCGCTACCAAAGATCACCACCGTCACTTTATTGTCACTTCATCGTTATACCTTGTCACTTCTCCATGTGCGTGCCGTCGAACCAACACGCGCGTGCCACTTTGTATGATCAAATAAATATTTTTTAACAAACTTGATCAACAACACGGTCAACAACGCAATGAACAACGCGATCCACAACGCAATGAACAACGCGATCCACATACCTACTTTTCAAAGGTGGTTTTTTGCGAAGATGGTTGGTCAGGCGGTTGCGAGATCGCAACAGTTAGCGCTGTCAAGCTTTTTTGGAGTGCACTTGTCTGTAACTGCCGTAACTGCTTTCTAACACCCGTTTCATATTAGGATTTAGTGAGCCCTGACCAGTCAAGAGTCGGTGATTGTTGTTTAATTCTTCATGTAACTTTTTGCTCACTTGCTCTTTTTCCTTTTTTAATCGATCGCTCTTTTTCTCAGCGTCCAAAGCCCGCTTCTTCGCCTCCTCACGTTCATCTTCTGCTTCTTTTAGACGCCGTGTCACGTCCAACAGCTCTTCCTGGTACCGTTTTAACCTGTCTTCTCTCTCAAGTATTTGCTGATCTTTGAAGGCCTTTTCGTCCTCTTTCAGTTTGATCATATCATTGTGAAACTCTCGTTGGACATACTCCTCGGGTCGAAGTGCCAGTGTTGTGCACTGTGGCGTGTTTTCTTGAATCATGGCTTGACGAACGCTTGATTTAGCCGCTTCGAACGATTGCTGTAATGGCAATGTCAGTGTCGGTAGTACTGCCTTCAAAACCGCATCGTAGAGCCCGGATTTGGCTTGCAATTCCTTTGTCTTCTTCTCCAATGTCTCCAAACGACCATATATGTCGTCGTTCGTACTATATGTAATCGCTTCTTCTATTTCTGTTGAAACCTTTTCTTCACAGTCTTGACAGGCCGTATTGACTGTCACCTCGGACACGTCGGGCACGTCTGGTACGATGGGCACATGCTTGAACGCACTCACGCTTTCGGGTTCGTAATTGTAATTCGCACAATGATCTTTGATATGAGCCAAACACTTTGTCGACTTCATCTTTGCAACCGTTTCAGCGGTGACCTCTGCAAAAGTCTCCTTGCAATATGGGCATGAAATGGATACGTATTGTCGCTCCTGATGACTGTCATTGCTCTGTTTAGACGCTCGCAAAAAGGGAGCAGACACCTTGAAGTTCCAATACTTTTCCTTTGGCATATGCAAGCCGAAATTACGCCTAAACCCACTGCTAAAACGTCCGTTAAAAACCACCGCTCTGACAATTCTGGCGTATTTTGTCAGAGGTTGTCAGAAATCGTCAGACGTCTATGCCATAGGTCTTTCATAAACTTATGCCAACAAGCTAGCGATCAAAGACACAAACCGAAAACGGCCTCTCAAATGGCATCTCAACAATGTGCTGAAAAACCGCGGTTTTTACATCCATTCCGAAACACCATCCCTCACAACACGAGCACTTTTTATACGAGCACTTTTTCCGCCCAGAATTATGTCGCGCTTTTGCACTTTTCGAGCGTCATGACATATCAATCAAATGGTATGTCGACAAAATGGCAAAAACTCGCCCTTTTTACATGCAAAATGGCCCGTTTTTGAAAAATGACCGTTACGAACATAAGCCTCTGACAAAGCACCCAACCCAAATTAGGAAGGTGGTATTTTGTCAGAGATTTATGAGGTCTTGAAAATGGGTGTTTTTCTCATGTTTTGAGGTGGGTTTTCACGATTTGGCTCGCAGGGACATTTTGGGTGCATTTGTCAGATTTGGGGCGAAATGCATGTGAAAATAGCTGGTGTTTTTACCCCTCATAAAGTTATGATGAATGGTTTGATATAATTGTCATTTTTGGTTCATTTTAAGTGTAAAATGAAAATACAAAAGTGACTTAAAACCGAGCTCCTGGACCTCTCCCACCCCCCCTCTCCACGACTATCGGTCTGTTGTTCACAAAGAGGGTAATTTTCCCTTCGATACCTGATGGATTTGCGCAGAAATCATCTGCATGTAATCCACCCCATACATCAGTTGGTTTTTTGAAAACTAGGTGTAGGAATGCATCTTCGAATTTGGCATGAGTGATTTCCACTGTATTGAAGTTGATAAGACTTCCGGTTTTTACGGCTGTGTTAGGAGGGTTGTTGTCAAAAACGGCGCCGTCTTCCCATAGCATTGCAAACTCGTAAGCGCTGATCACGTCACTCTGCTCGCGATAAGGGCGGTCGACAAATCTGTAGATTTGAGATTGTGAATGAGTGTCGATCGTCACATCGCAGAGTGTATGCCCTCCGACGATCTTAGGGGTCATTGTGGATTGCTCTGCAGACACTGCATACAATACGGACATTCCCACGTTGCTCACTGCATCAGCTGGCTCTCTATTCAAATTCACAACATCAAGACAGATATTGATTGCGCTTATAAGGAATAATCCAAATACTATCACTCGAAACAGCCAATTCATTCGATTTTGCATATCTAATTTAACATCTTGATTCATCGTCTTGTAACTAGGGTTGCCTTTACCAGGCTGAATCCAGTAGTTGTGATGCATGACGCATATACTCGATTTCTGTTTGCTGCTCAAGCAGAACACCTTTATTACAGAAGTGTGGTTCAGACTGTTTTATCAAAACCGGATTTTTAAACGAAAGAAAAATCTATTACGCTAAAAAACCATACATAAAAATTATCGATTCCGTAACATTTGATATATTTCAAATGCTACAGGTCGTTTTAGCATCGGCCACCATTCTCAGCGCATATCATGCTTTTCGTCATCATCGTAAACAGCTTCTTTTGAAAACTTACAATACTATACTTAAAAAGCATCGCGCTTCCAAACCGCATCACGTCAAATCTCTATCACAAGAGAATCCAGAGTACATCCCTCGTCAAAATGTGAAGCATGTGAATTGGGATCAAACTGACAATACATACGCACCTGTGATATGGACCCATTCGTCAGTCATTCAAAACAGTAAATCTCGCAGCACGGGCCATAAGTGGGCGGATAGTCCTCGTAATTTTAATATGAAGACCAAGATGACTCTGCTTGAAGACGTCGCTTATCCATGCTCTGTAGTCATCGACATTTGCCCTGAAACGGGCGCGCCTCTCAATCCCTACGGCCGCACCGGTATGGGCGGTCGAGGTCTGCTAGGAAAGTGGGGACCTAATCATGCCGGCGATCCTGTGGTCACACGGTACCATCCTAAGACCAAAAAACTTCAAATCATAGTCATCACGCGAAAGGACAATGCCAAAAAAGCACTACCTGGCGGGATGGTCGATCCCGATGAAATGGTATGGGTCACAATCGAGCGAGAATTTGCAGAAGAAGCGGGGAATATTACTGATGAAGAGAAGAAAGAGCAATTCAACAAACTCAAACGTGAGCTTTTTGAAAACGGGACCGTTCTCTATCGAGGCTATGTGGACGATCCGAGAAATACGGACAACGCATGGATGGAAACCACCGCCATGCATTTTCATTGTAATGAATATGTTGCAGAACATCTTCCACTTGAAGCGGGAGACGACGCCAGAGCTGTGGAGTGGATGGATATTACCAAAAAAAACCTCGAGACTCTCTACTCGCCCACTCATCGACATTTTATTGAACTTGCTATGAAAAATATGGAATCCTACCAATCACAACATTAGGTCGTGACGACGGTCCCCCATCGCACATTGACCATTTGAAATTTCTTGCCTTTGCTAAATGGAGTTGACTCATATAATGGATCAAAACCCAGACACTATTCACATCTAGTTGTTCTATGTAAGGTAAAATATCTGATTGATTGGACGTTTTAAGGATCAATGTAATGAACCCTCTATCAAAACCTTCTTGATAAAATCCAGCATTTTGCAAAGATCTCATAATTTGTGCACTCAATCGCTGCACTATGTCAATCTCAGAAGAGTGTATAGTATCTCGTTCACCACTCGTCCGGTGGTTTTGATCATGATGTAAATCTTGGTCAAATACATTGTTTGCCATAGGAATTCCGATCACCGGTGCAGTAGTATCAGTAGACTCAGTAGAATGTTCTTGCAACATGTGCAAAAGGTATTTTACTATAACCATCAAGACGACAGATACCACAGTCATCACCACAAGTGCCCATTCTATGTAAACCATGTACAATTACACTTCTAAACTCACGCTGATCAAATCTTCATTACCTTAGCGACACTGAACACATCGTGCCTTTTTTTGGCGTCTCACGGCGAATGTGCTGCTGATCGTCAAGCGCATGCACGCGAGGCTTCAAGACCGCTAAACACCATCGCTTTCTCTCCTTTCTCTCCTTTATCTCCTTTATCTCATTTCTCTCCTCGCGACCAACTGCAGTAGCTATCTCGCCCACTCCGATGCGCTGCGTCTCGACCCTCATCGACGCAAAGGCGTCGAAGGGCTGGGCCATGCTCGCGCTTGCACGAATGAAAAACTGGTCGGTCGTCCATCGGCTGAATCTCTCCGTTGGGTCCTTTCGCAACAGCACATGGGAGATTGTCGAACACGTCCAAGCTCTGCTGGACGCCAACCGGACGTACCATGGCCACCGCAACGACTCCTCCCTTTACGCTCCACTGTGCGACAGCGTCGTGCATATCGATGCTGACGCGTTCATCGCCAATCTCTCGTGGTATCCCACCGCGACGAGCACCGTCGAGCTGCTGTTTACAAAGGAAGATCTTCCTCCGCATTACGGCCTGAACACTGGCGTGTTCTGGGTGCGCAACACACCGAGGTCTCGTGCTTTTGTGCGTACGTGGGCCCTTCGAGGAGAGGGACTATGCAACCCGCACGTGCAATGGCCCGAGCAAACGTGCGCCAGACGGCTGGTGCAACATCAGACGGCCCCGCACCTGACTCGCATCATCAAGATTGTACCTCTTTCCCAGTTCAACCAGCCCCTCAAATTCAACACGCGTGATCGCGAGGCGCTCGCCGCACAGATGGCGAGTTGTTGCACAGCGCATCCCGTCTGCCACCCCTTTGGTGTACATTTCTGGTGTAAGCACTACAGGAGCAGAGGCGAGACCATCGAACAATGCACGACCAGTGTGCGCTCGCTGCTGCATCGCTCCTGCTATCAGGCCGTGGAAAACTCGTACTAAGGCCATACAAAGTTTTTTGACTTTCTGATGATTCGAATACATGATTGCTTTAGAGGAATCTAATACTAACGGGCAAAGGGTGAATGCGCACTAAAGGTGGGGTTTGCTCCTAGTCGACTGGAATGGACATTGATGATATGTAAAAATGTGATATATTATATGTGATTATGAACCATTTTTCACACATGAAGAACGAACCACTCATCAGAACTTTATGGAAGGTGAAACACCACATAATTTCACATGCATTTTGCCCCGAATCTGACAAACGCACCCAAAATGTCCCTGTGAGCGATATCGTGAAAATCCACCTCAAAACATGAGAAAAACACCCGTTTTCGAGACCTCATAAATCTCTGACAAAAGACCACCTTCCTAATTTGGGTTGGGTGCTTTGTCAGAGGCTTATGTTCGTAACGGTCATTTTTCAAAAACGGGCCATTTTGCATGTAAAAAGGGCGAGTTTTTGCCATTTTGTCGATATGCCATTTGGTTGATATGTCATGACGCTCGAAAAGTGCAAAAGCGCGACATAATTCTGGGCGGAAAAAGTGCTCGTATAAAAAGTGCTCGTGTTGTGGGGGGTGGTGTTTCGGAATGGATGTAAAAAACGCGGTTTTTCAGCACATTGTCGAGATACCATTTGAGAGGCCATTTGAGAGGCCTTTGGTTGAGCGTAAATAAAAGTTGGACTTATTCGCGTGTCCCAAGGAGACAGTCACAAGACAGTCACGTGGCAATCGTCTGTCGCGTCTGTCGCTTGCATGAAGTTTTTAGAATCGTATTGGTATGCACTGGCATTGTTCGTTCTATTGAATGCAATTAGTTTGGGTTTGAACCTTGCGTATGAGCACGATGCTGCAAGTGTCACAAATGTGATTGAAGGTCCGTCGCTACTGTTTGGATTAGATGCCGCACATGCGTTGATGATTCCAAAACAATTCAAAGGGGAAGATGCTTGCGAAATACAGATATATGCAGGGTCGGAGTTCCAGTTATATCAATTTGCAGATTATCCGTATCGTGGTGATAGCAAAGTCATAAATGTTGGAGAATTTGCATCGATGTGGGATGATGGCAAATCGTTTGCAAGAGACCCTCCCAATACGGCTGTGCAAGTAGGTCATGAAATCAATTTTAACACGGTGGAAGTGACGGATGTGAAAATCATCAACAACGAACTTCGATTATTGTTGCGCAAACCGACCAATGTATGGGGTGGCAAACGAGCGGAGCAATTCTGCAAATCCTCGATTACAACACCAATCTCAATGTTTATTGACGATTTTACAACATTCGTTGACCGCGTAGAAAGCGAAGCAAAAAAAGAACTTGCCAAACTAACCAAAACGACGACTACCGTTTCATCACCGGAAGGTGTGAAAACAACCATCAAATACAAACCATTAGATCTAAAAAAAGCAATACAATATATAAGAAATCACCTTCCTCCACCTCCACCCAGTATATACACACCAGAACAGCAGGCTTACATATCATGCAGTACTGGATGTACGATGCAAAACATAGCAGAAATGCCCTATTTCCAATCGTTGCACAATTTTGATAACAAAGCATCGACGAACGAAGTGTGGCTACATCCCAAATGCCTTGATTTACGAGATCGTTTAAAGAAAGGAGCTGATAACTTGAAAGAAAACAAAGATATACAAACCACTTATATAGTCACACAGTCTGGACGACGGAATGGAGCCAAGGTGACAAGTGCCGTGGTAACACCGGTTTCAAACAGCAATCATGACATTGGTTGTGCCTTTGATGTGAATTTCAACTTCAAATACACAGATGCAAGTACAAAAGAATCCAAAACCGCATATGCAAACTCGGATGCAATTGCAACCGCGTTCAATTCAATCAAAGGTGGTGGCACGTCGCCCTGTGAAAAAGACCCTCAGTCAGTCTCGTGTTTTATCATACATCTCGTGGATTTGATTTCACCAGACAACAAAGACACGACAGTCTCCACATGTTCAACCATGCGTTATGGGGCGTATTTTGTAAAGATTGGCAAATCGGATTGGGTGCATTTTGACATGGCCATGAACGACAAGTCTTGTGATTACAATATAGAGTTTCAACATGTGCAAAACTGTTGTAAAGACAAGTTGACATAAGTCGAGAGAAGTTGAATTTCGAGGAATGTCGGGAGGTGTTGTCCTAAAAACTTTTTCTTTAACAACTACCATTCATAAAACCTACGAGAGTTCGGACCGCAGTTCAGTCCAGAACGTGGACGACGATGGCATTTGAGAAACGACTGTCTCTATCATCAGATCTACGATGCGTGTCTTGAAGTCCACCTCGGACTCTCTTTCTCGAGGGTGAATGCGCTTGAAAAGGTCCATGATGCAGTAGATCGATAAGGTTTTAATTTTGTGTGGAAACGTCTTCAATTTCCGTTGTAGTTCGAGTTTCACTGTTTCGACATTGAAGGTGACGGACTCCTTCTCGTCGGTCTTGTGCCCCATCACGCGACGCACGGCATTGTAAGAGACAGTCAGGTCGTCAGACACGCTTGCACGCTCATGTATGGCATTCAAGATTTTAATCAAATCAGGATAACCCGTTTGATGAAGCACCAATAAATCACCACTCAGCTCGCATGGCTTCACATTGCCCTGAATGCTCTTGTTCCCTAGCCGATTTCTAATAATTTCGTAAGATGCAACCTCTTCCATCTCGTAAATTTTCGACGCTAAAGTCTCAAAAAGTTTCAAGAGAGGGACCTTCTGCACCATGTCAAAATCACATGTATTCTTTGGAAATGCAAGCTGTTCTACATTGCAAAAGATACCATTTTTAACAGGTGCGCAAGCAGCCGGGATGAAAACCATTGACGTCTCTTCGGTTTCAATCAATGTATTCCGGAACCGATCGCACCAATCCATGAGCGGATGAGTGTACTTGATTTCTCTTTTTGTCATGGCTTGTTGTTGACGCATGGCATTTTTCAAGCTGTAACTCATTGGATCACCTCGTTTCAGTTTCAAATACGTTTTATCACCACCCAAAAAGTCAACGCGTTTGCGAGTGTCGTCTGCATGCGTGGTCTCGTCGTCTTTGAAAGTTTTGCCGTTGACACATCCACACCCTGCACATAATTCTCCATCTGCATGTGTAAATGGGTATTTGACAATGTGCGCACACAACCCTTTTGGACAAGGATCCGCGTTCGGAAGCAGCTTCCCCTCAATATCGAAACGCACACCCCAATTTTCATAGATGCCGACGATCTTGAAATCCGCATCCTTCCATATCGAAGTGAGATCGTCCTGATCGTCCTGTGTAACTCCTCCTGCTTTCTCAGCCACAGGCTTTGTAGACGTGTTTACTTTTTGTCTCACAATGCGTTTCACAACACCCGGTACATCGTCACTTCCGTCAAATGCATTCTCAAACTGCTGTATATGATCGTCTTGGAAAGATTCCCAAAGGATCGGCATGCCTGCCAAAGGCTCCACGTAATCCTCCATTGCACACACCCAAGAACAACGAGCCGCAGTTCCTTTTTACTCTTTTTTATGCGTATTTGGTCAGTCTTCTTTTTTAAAATCTTCTCTGGCCTGTAGTATATAAATACTACACCCCGTTTCTCTTATATATGACGCTATGTTTACAATGTTACAAAGATAGCGTTCAAAATCAAAATTAGACACTTACGTGTTCACAAGCATTCTTCCCAACTTGAACATTATTTCCTTGTTTGTTTCTAAGCTTGTTGTAGTGATTTCTTGTGTTTTGATGAGTTGACCAACACTGGTACGCATCTCCTTGAGGTTGTCGGACATCTGTGTCACGTTCTGTTGAAGTTGGTGTTTTTCAGCTTGTAGCGATGACAATTCTTTCTCGAGAAGTTTGTATTTTTGTTCGAGATCTGCATTTCTAGAATGTAGTTGGTGAATTCGAGCATCGGCCAATTCGACCACATTTTCTAGTGAAGTAGATTCGCGTTTATTAAACGATATACCTTCCATTTGCGAATAGACTTGCATAGATCGGTCTCTGACATCGTTTTCGTTACAATGAGGATTCATCAAAGGCACGGTCGTGCGTGTCATATCAAGGCTTTCGAGCACCCGAAGACATAACCGCTTTGCGAATGGGCTTTGTTCAATTTCTTTATCATGAGCGCGTTTTGTGGCGGTTGTGGCGGTTGTGACGTTTGTGACGTTTGTGATATGATTCATCATACTTCCACTTCCAAAATCATTTCCGATTTCGAAAGATTCAACTTGTCCCTCAGAATGTGTCCCAGTTACAGAATGTGACAGAAGAAGAGCTGGAGCAGCAGGTAAAGCAGCAGGTGAAGCAGCAGCTGGAGCAGCAGCTGGAGCAGCAGCAGGTGAAGCAGCAGGTGGAGGAGCAGTTGGTGGAGGAGCAGGTGGAGGAGCAGTTGGTGGAGGAGCAGGTGGAGGAGCAGTTGGTGGAGGATCAGGTAGAGGAGGAGTAGCTGGTGGAGGATCAGGTAGAGGAGCAGGTGGAGGAGTAGCTGGTGGAGGATCAGGTAGAGGAGGAGCAGCTGGTGGAGGAGCAGGTAGAGGAGGAGCAGCTGGTGGAGGAGCAGGTAGAGGAGCAGGTAGAGGAGCAGGTAGAGGGTGCTTAGTAGACAATTCAGGTACTAAGGATTGAGAAAACTGCGTTTCAGAAGCTGTTTCAATCACTACGGATGGAGGAGGCGATGAGTGTGGTAAAGAGACTGCGGTTTCTACAGGTACGTCAGGTATTTGAGACACTTCATGTGAAGGATGTTCTGCAGAGGGCGTTGACAGATCAGAATCTTCTTGATGCCTTATTGGCTCCTCGACTGTGTTCTTCGCTGATTCTTGTTTCAAATATAGAAGATCGTTGAAATTCTCTGATAGCATCGAAAACAGATCGGAATGCTGTTCATAAGATGTATTGAATACATCGAACAAGTAAGATTTGATTTGTATCGGAGAATCAAGTGACGATGGAACGCTAAGATAACCACCTTGTTGACTGAATACCTGCTTGTTCTTGTTATATTTTGTTGGAGCTTTGAAATCGGATTTCTTGAGAGCCTTCCATTGAGAGGGTATGACCTTCATGATTTTCTCATCGTCATGAGGACACTCTTTGGCAACGATGATCTTATTGAACAATTCCATATAGCCCATAGTATCGTACATGAAAACCAAGCGAATTTCAGTAATTTGTGTACGGTGATCGATCAAATCAAATTTGTATTCAGACCCGATGACCTCTTGTTGCTTCAATGATTGTATCATCCCCATATACTGCCAGGGCATCGCCAACGAGTGCTTGATTGCCTCTTGGGAAACATTGATTTGCATCAGCATTCTTAATACATCATTTGAATTTCTGATGTTGAGATGCTGCGTGGCTGGCGGTGTAGACTTCTTCTGATGCGAAATATCGGACATGGTCACAAAATTAAGTCTCAAATTGTGAACGCACTCGTTGTCACACTGTTCAAAAATTAACAAGATGGGCTCGTCATCGGAATCGGACATGAAATGTGGCAAAATTCGATTCTTGTCCTTGTTGTTCCACGACAATGGCGTCGAGAGGATGTCGGATTCGAATTTGGATTGAATCTGCTTAATCGACATTGCTTTTAATGTAAGATCATGTGGTTTTACAAATTTTGTCTTGTTGATATGTGCAGCCTTCAAACAGAGATGTTTGCCGATATATGCCTTTATTTCCTTTAGATCCGTATCATCGGCAGTCACAGATGTGCTAGCAAAAGAGGCGATGGTCGAGGGGGCTTCATCATCACTGTCCGCCATGGGTTTGGTTTTTGAGTGCGTCAAAATCGCCTTTAAAATTTTTTTTAGCGTAAACGATCAAAATTAAGCGTTAGTCCCGCCGGCCCCGCTGGTCTTTGTCTTTGGTGGTGTGCGTTTCCTAGGTTTTTCGGATACCGTCGTTACGCGTAAAAACCCTTCATCTTCTGAGTTGGAAGAACTTCCGGTGGACCCAGCGCTGCCGAGAGGAGGAGGTTGAGTCGTGGTTGAGTAAGAGGAACCGTATGTGCTCGATTCGTTCATAGTCGCATATGTCTCCTCCAATGGAAGTTCTTTCATCTTGAGTGTTTTACAAAATTGGCTGTAATCGTTCTTGAATCTGTCCTCTTTGCAGACTAGCAGATGGTCTAGCGCAGTGATTAATTGAGTAGTTTGTGTATTGATAGACGAAAATGTGGACATTTGAAGCATGCGTTCTTCAGAAGGAGGTGTGGACAAGTCATCATTTGAAGTTTTTACAGATTGATCCAAATGGGCAATGGACTTCTGAAGGGCGATCTGAATGTCTTCCATGACCTTTTTGCACAAGTTCGGCTTAGACGTCTTTTGTAACGATTGTTTCAGGCGCGTGTCATGGACCTTTGCAGACTGTACCGCGCCGTGGACCGAGTCCCAGTAGCGAGCGCACGTGTGTTCGTAGGCCTTTTTTAAACCATCCACGTCCTGGGTTGTAGCTACATCCTTCACGTGTTGTTTGTATTCGTCCACCACGGCCGCAAACTGTGTCTTCGACATTGCGGGTAGAGTGGATTCAAACATGGAAATCCATTGGTAGTGCACATCAATTATTGCCTGAACGGGTGCCATAGCAAAGACGGATGGTCGTTGCAACGATGTTTGCGACAGTTCCGACGGTAGTTTCGTTGTGTTCATATCATCATCTTCGTCAAAGCCACTGTTGATTGTCATTGTGCGAAGGGGACCAAAGTTGCTTGCAGAATCCGTCTTATTTGCGCCCCTTAACATTGCCTTTAACAGAAACGCTGGGTACTTTGTACTGATATTTATGTCATGTTTGATTTGAAATCTGAGATATTTTTGGCTCAGTGCGATCAGACTGATCTCTCCAATGTCAATGTAGGCTTCCACGGTGGGGCTAAAGGAGTCAAAGACGCTCGTATTCATTGGTTGCGATTTTGCATCGATCACACGACCAATCGACCACATTTTGATCGCGGATGTGGTAATTCTATTCATCTCTTCGTAAGTGGTTTCTTTTGAGATGGCAAGTCGTGGTTGGCGATTGAGTTTGTTTATCTTGGCTTGTTTTGATAGGGGGATGTCAGCAACCGATGTCGCATTCATGATGATCGACTTTAATCGAGCCAGGTTTGCGCCTGATACGCACTCGTACTTTGCTTGATACTTCTGTTTTACCATTTTAATGGTCAATGCGAGGTACAATGCTGAGTTCATCAGGGGATTCCGATCAAAGATTTGATCTGATACGAATCGTACATTACCACCGGAATTCGTAAATTTTTTGGTAGAATTGTTGACGATGCAACAGCCTTGAGCGACAATGTTATAGACCAATGGCGTGCGCAACTCTCCATCAAAATTGGAGCCTTCCGGATCGACCACACGTGCAATGCCATCGGGTACGTAGACTTCCAATGGGTGATTGGTCGGCAAGTTTGTCAGATTGATCATAGAGATTGATTTGTTAGTCCCATCTTCAACAACTTCTTGAGCCCCCTTGTCGCCGCGTTTGATGTGATTCACAAGTGTAAAATTTTCAGATGTGAGATGATATTGCTCTTGTTCCAAGAGTTTGTTAAGGTATTTGAGTGTGCAAATGTCACACAGCTGCTCTCCTGACTTGGTTGTAAGGTTGGTCTCCGGTCGTGCAATGAACACCAAATCGCCTTCCGCCATGCAATCGAGTTTTTCCCAATCGCCGGGTTGAGGAGCGACCATGCGCGTGAGGGTTGTCGAGCCATTGATTGTGGGCTGAGAGGTCACACCCGGTATGGTGCCAGCTCGACCGGGTATGTTGAGCGGCCCGCTAAGTTGCCCCGGATTGGCTGGCTGACGTGTAGAAAACGAGGCAGGAGGTCCTCCGGAACGAATATCGCGACCGGAGAGGCCCACAAACCCCGGGTAAACACCCGCATCCGGGCGCACCCCCAGAGTCGCCATTCAAAGCCACTTTTTACAATCCCTCAAATACTACTCTTTTATATGCAAGACTCACTTCAACACTCTCTCTACATGCCGCTCAAAAAAAGAAAGTCCGATGATCTTAGCGACAATAATCATGAGATTCGTTGTTATAAACAACGACGTGACGAGGTGGAAGTGGAGACGTGTCAACACTTTTATGAACGTGTTACACACCAAATCTTGTATGCATTTTATCATCGAGTTGGCATGCATGTTGTGCAGACAGTACGTTTTACAAACGGAAACACTGGACAGGTCTCTGTACGCATTCAAATACGTAATGAGGCACAAGCTTTGCTTACATTGGAGGCAAACGATGAGATTCTTGAACAACTGGTTATACCTTGGTGGGGGTATTCAATGGTGTGCGATGTGTTAACAATAGCCCTATCCTCTTCTTCGAAAAGTTGAGGCTCACGTTGAGCTTCTTGGGGTGTTCGTTGTTGGAATTGTTGATGGAGTGGAGCGAGACGACTTGTTAGAAGAGTCACGCACCCCTTCGGGTGTGACCGATCTTTTCACTGGCGTGTTCACTCCTCCACGGAAGCATGCATTTATAAAGAAATCTTGTTCCTGCTGTGTAGAGGGATTCACGTACATATTGTAGCAATTCGTAATCAAATTCACAGGTGCAAACGTTTTGTTTCCGTAATTTGTATGCATTTCTTTCATTTCATTAAAAGTCATGTTGATAAGATTTGGCGATTTCAGAACAGCCCGGTCTCGACTGATGACTTCAACTCCAGGATGGTCGATGCGCCAAAATAAAGAGGAGAGGATGATATCGTCATATTCACAAAACAAATGTCCGGAAAGCGGTTCCGTCACTTCTTCGTATACAAAACGTGTATTGTATGGCGCCGGTACGTTCAGTAGTTGTTTATCGTGTCTGTATGTGCACATACGACCTTGTTTCTCAACACAGTTCGTATCACCAACGTTACCATCGCATGGTCGCATGTCGATTTGTACAATGAAGACATTTGGATTTGGATTGGTATCAGAGACAAGATGACTCAAATATTCTTGAAATCTAGGCTGTCCGATGTTCGTCTGCCGTTTGAGTACCACGACTACAGGCCTTCTTGCACGCCCTGTTATATTCAGCGTCTTTGCAACTCTAGCACACTGATCTGCTGTGTCTGCACGATTTCCTTCAAAAAAAATATTTGATCCATCCATTAAATAGATTCCAGTAGTATTCATCATCCCTTGTAGTATCGCGCTCAGATTCAAATCATCTAATATTTGTGTTGGAACATTTCGTGGATCCGAGAATTGCCCATAATTCCAATACACATCGCCGGGCATCGGTGGTCGCGGCGCCGGCCAAAGTCGCCCCGGCGTCAAGGGCTGCACTGGCGGCGCACGCAGTACGTCGATATCAAGGTTGTCGGCACCCTTTGTGTTTTTTAGCTTCGAAAGATTCGGATACATGATAGCTTTGGATATAGCTTTGGCTGTAATTTTGGATTCACTGGTTTTTTTAAAACACTTTTATTAAGCCACTCAGCTATATCACTGGCGACTCTTCTTACCGGCTTAGTTCACATAGTCAGAAGGGCACGATCAATACCTACTTTCAATCACCATCAAAGCAATGTATTTTCAGGTAATGTTTTGAGTCACTTTCAACAAAAAGACCTGGTATTTGATTATAACCTGATAGATCGAATTCACCAACCAAGATTTTAAATAGTTGCTTGTCACTAGTGGTATCTTCAAGATAAATATGCATTCTGTTCATTAATAATGATTTCCTCTCGTCATCAGTAGTAAGACCAATATAACTTTTATCTGAGCAAAGATTCTCCAAATTCGTACTGGATTCAATAAGATTTGCATAGTATTTAGCAACTAGTTTTTTTTGTTTTGATATTGAGTAATCTATAATCTCACCACATGGATTGATGCCAGCGTGCGGTTTTGCGCGGGTCTTGGAGATCGTCGGCGACCATGTCGCCCTGTATCGCCTGTATCGCTTGTATGACCTCTCTTGAGTGCTTGGGGCACTTTCTCTTATTGCTCTTCTCTTATTGCTCTCACACACACGACCGCTTGCTCGACCGCTTGCTTGTAAAAAGGAGGGTGTATAAAAAGGTATGAAGAGATATGAAAATTATGCATGAAATGGATTTCAATTTATTGATATTAGGTTGTGAATTTGTTGTGTTTGTGGCATTGCTGTTGTTGTTTATACACCCTTTTTGGACTCAATTGATTTACGCAACCATTGGCATTTTTCTCGCTTTGCTACTGGCAGCGTTACCTGCATTTCCGTACACGGATTATCGACAGGTTCGGTATCTTGTAGGGCAACTTGTCATGGGTGTGCTAATATTATTGGTGTTGGTTGCTTAGGTGGTGGCGGCGGTGTCAAGCTAGTCGATTTTGTGCGATTAGGGTGGATAATTGTTGTTGAATTTCAGTTTGTTTCATGAGAATAGACTGTTGCTGCTGCTCCACGTTTGCGACTTGCATGACGAGGTTTCCTATGTGACTGCCTTGAGCTTGTGAGGTTGATTGCAACGTTTGCATATGCTGTTTCAATTCGTCTTGTTTGCTGGATATGGTTTGTTGTTGGGTTTCAAAACTGGACATTTGACTTGATATGTTGGCGATGTAGTCGTTATGATGATTGAGTCTGCGTTCAAGGCCAGCAGCGTTCCTTTGTAGTTCGGACATTCGATTTAGCGATTGTGTGATTGTGGCCAATCGCTCTTCAAGGTGTTGAAAATCGCCTTGAGAGTGACCAATGTGTATTGGTTTACGAAAAGACATGAGGAACCTTTTCTAAAGGTTCTTTTCTAAAGGTTCTTAGCGTCCTTTTTATAAAGGCTCATATTTTCGGTGAGTTTTCGACCTTGAGTGTAGAGTGTTGGATTTCCAAAGGATTCCACGACCAGACTTTCCAAGTTGCTGCTTGATCTGCAAACGGCGGCCATGTGCTCTTCCAATGGCACATTGTGGGCTTGCATAAAATGTTGTAAGCGCGCGTCTCGTTGATCTCGTGCAGTGTAATCCACAATCACGCTTTGTCTCACTTCTTCTAAACGCGTTTGGGTGTCGACCTCGTCTTCTGCGGCGGCTCGTTTGATAGACATGATGAGAGAGTGTAGGTCGGAAATGCTCATATCTGTTGAATATTGTTTTAAAACTTGATGAACGGCGGAAGTCATAAACCGATTTTTAGTTGATTTTTGATCCGGTAGGCGTGGGAGGATATGTTTGGTTGCGATGGTTTGGGTATGGTTTGAAGGGAGAGTTGAGGGTGGTTTGCGTTAGCGTAATATAAGAGGTCTTGTTAGGATACGACAAGGGATAGGGCGAGCATGGAGCTTTGTCATACGAGTGTTATTCTTTGGGGATTGGGGGTGGTGATTTTATGCGATAGCATATTGATGGTTTCGACGGCATTTCGAATGCAGCGATACAGTCATGTGGATTCATGGGTTGTGTTTCTTGCTTGCGTACCCATCTTTTGGTTATCGTGGAACATCAACCTCGGGGCTTTATTAATCAGGATGAAACGTGATGGTCAGCATGACATTGAAGCACATGTGCATTCGCGATCCTGGGCGATAGTGGCGGTAATGGTTTTGATTTTCACGACGCTTTTACGAAGCGTTTTTATCATCAATGATAAAAGGCGCGATGACGTTACAGGGCGAGGGTTGGGTCCTGTGTCGCACGATTGGGAAAACATTTTGTGTGGAATAGCAGGCATGCTAGCTCTGACCATATCTTTGGGTTACATGTGTCGTTATGATATTTTGACGCAATCTTCGTCAACGGTGTTGTCTTCAATCATGCATGTCAAAGGGGTTTTGACGACAGTGGCAGTGTGCTTTCAGCTATTGGCGTTGGGTCTTTTTTGCGCCATGTGGGACAATAATGCAATTCAACGGAGGAATGAATGGAAGAGCGAAAACGAGGGGGTGGACGAAGAGGTGGTCGATTACGTGCATTGGGAGTTGGTTTCGATCACGTATGTGATCATCGCGTCTCTCGTTGGAGCTGTTTTTTTGGGTGTAAAAAACGGGATTACGTCGAAAATATACTTGAGACTTTCATGCAGTTTCGTGGGTTTAATCAACATCGTCGCGCTCTACACTCTGCCTTATCATACTAATCATTGTATGCATGCGACGAATAGGGTTGCATGCGCTCATGATGAGATATTTTACATGCTGATTGCGGCAGCTATTTCCATTGGCTGTGTCTTCATGTTTGTCATTTATTGTGCAATTCGTTAGGTAGTATAGAGACAAGGAAGAGTGCGGTAGTTGCAATTATAAGTGAAATTTGACCAAACAAAAGTTGATCCCAGTAAATGTTGTCGATTGTAGTCATTTGAAGAGCTTGGAGAGCGTTGCATAGAGGCCATCTCGTCAATTTATATATAAGACAAACTTTTGTCGATAAGCTGAAACTACCGCTAAATTTAGACCACGTGGCAGATGAGCGTCGTGTACTCGGTCCATTCTGTAGCTCATTCTGTCGCTCATTCTATCGCTCATTCTGTGGCCGATTCTGTAACTCAATCTCAATCTGATCCTACAGCATCAGCAGCATCGGCAAAAGTTCGTGAAGTTCGTGATCGAGTGAATCGACTTATGCGTGATCTTTTGTATAATGACCGTCGAAAAGAACTTTTTACATTGCTCAGGAAGACGGCGCACGAGGTCATCACTTGTGCAGACGTTGAGACTCATACACTGCGTAAAAGTGGATGGAAACAAATGCTTCATCGACTCGGCGTGTGTCTTTTTAGTGAAGGTATCGTACTGCTGTGCTCGGCCAAGGAGGCTCAAACGACTGTAGAAATCTTTTCAAACATCCTGTCCCACGGCACGCCAACCGTAGAGAACATTCACTACATAGAAGGCAATCTGGCGTCATTGCTGGGTTTGAAGCGTGCGAGAGGGCGCGTTTTGGACGAGTTGCTCGAGTGGATCTCGCACAGCAATCGTGAGATTGCCGAATCGAAGATAGGAAGTGACTTGTACAAGGCCTGCCTTCCGGAGCGTCTTGACAAGATCAAATCCAATAGTTCAAAGGTGATTCAAGGGCAGGATGGTGACAAATACAGACTGCAAACTGTAATTGACAACCTTTTGCCTTCAAGTCGCACCGTATCCAGCACTTGCCACCAGCACATGACTCAGTGCGCTCGTTTGGCAAAGATGTGCTACAGCGATCCGAAAATCGTTATACAGATTCATTTGGCTTTCAAGTTTCTTACGTTGCACTACAATTTACCAACCGTCGTCAGTCAATGGTGTCGTACAAGGATGGAAAAGAATGTCGACGAAGATTTGAGTACGTGGCTTGTCGATGAAACGTATCGTCCAGAAACGCCTCTAGCGACTTTGCACCGGTATGAGGCCTGTGAGTGTCCTGCAACGAAGCGAGCGCGTGTCATGTAATAAGAACTAGTGTAGAAGTTGGTTGACGATGAGGAGTAAAGTGTTGTAGATAAATCTTGGAGCGAAGGGTGTGGTTGTTTGGTTATTGGCTACGTGTTGCTTTTAGTTGATTCTAATGAACACCGGTGGTTCTGTCACTCTCATCTTCCACCGCGTGCAAACTTTCAAAGAGGAACATATTGTCAACTCGTTGGCGGCTATGGCCACGCGGTCGCAGTTTGC
>Ga0233432_10000613_pt1 | contig 34020 bp, 29 predicted proteins | sample SI_122_August201_6_FD_179870 | JGI IMG/M metagenome (GOLD analysis project Ga0233432, IMG submission 179870) | Seawater microbial communities from Saanich Inlet, British Columbia, Canada - SI_122_August2016_10_MG | ecosystem: Environmental > Aquatic > Marine > Inlet | place: Canada: British... | reverse complement strand
AAAATACAAGAATATTAATATTATTACTAAAACTGATAATTTAAAACAATAATCTAACAATTGAGAATCTTCTTGAAGATAAAGTGAAACAGCTTCTTCATATTTTAAAGTCGGTTTATTTAATTCTTCATTCACTTCATTATGAACATCGATAACCCACTTTACGAGTGTATCTCTATTAGCTAGGTGATTATCAATGGGATACTTAGCTAAGTTATGTTTATAATTCTGAGCACACTTTTCACATGGTAAGATATGTTGTAAAGAGTAATAAAAATTTTTATAGTTTTTTTTATCTTCTTCGGTAGGATTATCTGGGTAACCTAAAGATACAAAATGCATAAACTTCCAACCATGAGGTCCCCATATCTTTGGTTTCAATGAATTCTTTTGTGATTTATCTGACTTATTCATTATACTATTTTATATATTTTTAATTTAAAAACAAAACATGAATATTCTTTTAAGGAACTCGGTATGGATGAAAAATCTATTATTTACTGTAATAATTGTGGTTTAAAGGGACATATGCAACGGGATTGTCGGAATCCGGTCTTGAGTTGTGGTAATTTAATCTTTCGCACAGACACGAAAGAACCCCAAGTTTTAATGATTCAACGTAAAGATTCGTTATGTTTTATAGAATTTATAAGAGGTAAATATGATGTATTTAATATTGATTATATTCAGATTTTAGTAGATAAATTTACAATTGACGAAAAGAGGAGTATTATTAATAATAATTTTGATGAGTTATGGTCTACTCTTTGGATGATAGATAAAGAAATGATTCAAAAGAGTAATGATTATTATAAAGGACATGATAAATTTCAGAGGTTGAGTGACGGATTTCATTTCAAAAAAAAAGATATCTTTATAAATTTACAATATTTTGTAGATAATTCTACAACAAATTATACTATGACTGAATGGGAATTTCCTAAAGGGAGAAGAAATTATAGAGAAAGTGATTTGGAGTGTGCTATCCGAGAATTTCAAGAGGAAACAAATTATAACAAAGAAGATTATGAACTAATAAAAAATATAAATACATTCACCGAAGAGTTTGTAGGAGAAAACAGGGTTAGATATAAATATATTTATTATATTGGTCATCTATTAAATCATGATAAAATGGTATTTATAGACAAATCAAATAAAGACCAAGTCACAGAATTAAAAGATATTAAATGGTTAACTAAAACTCAAGCCCTCGATATACTAAGAGATTATCATCATACCAGAGTAAAAATAATTCGTGATATTTTTACTCTAATAGATAGTTTAAGTGAAAAATATATTTTAGTGTAATATTATATAGGATATGATTGATTATTATTATAATATACAAGGTTTAAATACAAAAGATAAAATAAGAGAGTGTTTCTTATATTATCAGAAGAGAGATTTATCATATGATGAATATTATTCTGAATATGATAAGATAAGTAAATTAAATAAAAGTATAGAATACGATGAGAAAAATATTTTTTTTAAAAAAGAGAAGAGATTAAAAATTGAAACTGATTTCATGAAATGCTGTCTTTTAGAAGGAATAAAGCACTGTATTGAAAATAAATGCGATTCAGATAGTAAAGATTCTACTTCTTATTTAAACAAGGAAATAGATGATTATAAAGAAGATTTTGAATATTATCCAGATATTATTGAAGAAGATATTTCAGACAAGCTACTAGCAAAAGAAGAATTAAGAAGACATATTATACCCTCTGAAGTTGGAACAATTAGCGATAAATGTGATAGTAAATTTTTTGAATTAGCTCCTCATCAGTTGTTTTTAAAAAATTTATTATCTCCAAATACTCAATATAGAGGTATTTTAATATTTCATGGTGTTGGTGTCGGTAAATCATGTAGTGGTATTTCAATTGCTGAAAATTTTAAAGATGTTTACGGTGATTTAGAAAATCGTATTATTATTTTGGCTTCGCAGAATATTCAAATTGGTTGGAGGAAAACAATCTTTGATCCGAGAAAGGGTGATAATCAATGTACTGGTGATGAATATTTTTATGATAATAATAGTGAAGAAAAGCAACAATTTAATGATAAAACAGCTAAAAAGAAAATTAAACGATATTATGAATTACATGGTTATGCCGCCTTTGCGAATCAGGTAAAGAAATTAATTGCTCAACATACCAATTTTATAGTAGATCCCAAAGAGAAATATATTAAAATGATTGAAATCATAGAAAATACTTATTCTAATCGTGTTTTAATCATAGATGAAGTTCACAATATCAGAACCGATGAGGGTGATATTAAATCGAGAGATACAATTAAATATATTGAATTAGTTATCAGACATAGTAAAAATTTGCGTTTGGTATTGTTAACAGCAAATCCTATGTATAATATTTCATCTGAAATAGTTTGGATAGTGAATATGTTGTTATTAAATGATAACAGATCATTGATTTCTGAAAAAGAAATATTTGATGGTGATGGAAATATTAAAGATATTGAAATTTTAAAAGATAAATGTAAAGGATATATTTCATATTTAAGAGGCGAAAATCCTGTATCTTTTCCTATAAGATTATATCCAAATCATGACAAAGAAAGATTAATGAAATCCCCTGGAGAACCGATTGATATCTTTGGCACTCAAATCCCTGAGGAAAAACAATTATCATTTTTAGAATTATTTTGTAGTCCTTTAACAAATCATCAAAATGAGATTTATATGAATGAAATAGAAAAATATAGAGGATTAAGAAATTTAAGAATTGAAGATGAAGGATTATTGCTACAATTGTCAAATATAGTTTATCCGGGTGATTCAGATGATCCTAAAGATTTATATGGAGAAGAGGGTCTTTTAAATTGTATGAATAAAACAGTGAAGACCTCAATTACAGAATATTCATATAAAAATACAACAATAGAAAAATATGATGAATTTTTTAAGAAAGATTTAATAGGGGATTATTCATCAAAAATAGCATCTATTTTAGATATTATAGAAAATTCTGATGGGATTGTATTTATTTACAGTAATTGGATTAAATCCGGTGTATTACCATTAGTCTTAGCTTTAGAACAGAATGGTTATGGTAAATATGATGGTAAAAAAGTATTAAAAACCAAATCCGAACAAATTTCATATGAAGGTAAATATTTAAATGAATATGAGGATAAAAAAGATTTTAAACAAGCAAAATATATGGTAATAGCTGGTTCAGGAGAAAATTTAGTAGGTAAATTAGAAGAAGAATTAAGAACGGTTGCTTCACCGGAAAATTCAAATGGTAGTCGTATAAAAGTTGTGATTGGGTCAACTGTTGCTAGTGAAGGATTAGATTTTAAGAATATCAGAAGTATTCATATTTTAGAACCATGGCATAACATCAATAAAATAGAACAAGTTATTGGTAGAGGTATTCGTAATTGTTCGCATAAAGAGTTAGAGGCCAAAGAAAGAAATGTAACTGTATATTTACATACATCTGCCGTAGATGATAGAGAAAGCATTGATATGTATTTATATAGATATTCTGAATACAAAGCAAAACAAATCGGTGAAATTGAAAATTTATTAAAAACGGTTGCTCTCGATAAATATTTTTTTAAGAATTCAAATATATTAACAGAAAAAGATATAGGTAAATTCAAAGTTCAACCAGCTTATCGTTATAAAGATGGTGTAAAATCATTCTTGTATAAAGGAGGGGATAAAAAATATAGTCGTGTTTGTAGTTTCACCCCTGTTTGTGATTATATGAGAGGAGATAAACCAAAGATATATCAACAAAATGATGATACATTTCAGATACAGTATTCTGAAGCATTGATTCAAGTTTATAAGAAACGTATTCATAATATGTTTTTGAAATCCGTATCTTATACATTAGATGAATTAATAGATGGATTATCTGAATATAAAGAAGTTTATAATGATATCTTATTTCATGCTTTACAAGAGATGATAGTAGAAAAATACATGTTACATAATGTTTTTGGTGATAAAGGACATTTATGTAGAAATGATGGATATTATAATTTTCAGCCTTACTTTAATGAGGATAAATTATTACCCCCTTATTACCGTTTAAATAGTGGAAATTCAACTTCTGAATCGCGATTATGTATAATAGAAAACAAAGAAAAACGACTCTCTGAAATAATCGTAGACAAGCAACATTTTAGTGAAGAAAATATTAACCCAGTTTATGATATTTTTAAAAATTATAAATTTGAAGTTTATGAAACAGAAATTCTAAAAAATTTACATGTAGAAAATAGTATTGAAATTAGTGTTGTATATCAATATTTATTTGATAGACTAGCATACAATGATAAATTAATAATTTGTTATAGTGTTTTAGTATACTTAAAAGAAGGTAAATCATATTTAAAAGAAGATGAATCATATGGGGATGATTTCATGGGGTCGCTGGTGAAATGTGTAGAAAAACTATTTATCTATCATGATGATGAAAATTTTAATTATTATCCTACTTATGAAGAAAAGAATGAAAAACATTTAAAAGGGTTTTTCTTATATCATAATTTAAATAAGAAACCCGTATTTTATAAATACGACACTGAAGAAATTGAAGTATTTAATAGGATAGATGAGATTGATATTTCAAGGATGATTAAAAATAGTAAACGAACTATTACATACAAAGGTAATTGGGGTTTCACTACATATGTTGAAAGACATAAATTTAAAAATAATGGAATAGTATTAAAAGTTATTAAACGAGATGATAAATTAAGAAAATCCTATGCTTATCCCCCTGGTCCTGGTATTGTAATTCAAGATCAGATACCGGGATGGATTGGTGATTCTACCCCTGAATTTATAAAAAAAGAATTAAGTAAATTTTTAGATAGATATGATGATAAAAATTTTATACCAAAATTACCTAAAAAAAGAGCTAAAAAAGAATATATATTTTTTATTGAATTATGTTTACGATTAGACAATTCATGTGTTCAAAATGATTTAATCTTTATGAAATATTATTAACTGATATTATTGAGTTGATTTCAATTCTTCAAGCCTCCTCATAAGATCTTCCTGTTCTGGGTCAGATTGAGGTTCCGGTTCTGATTCCTGTCTTGCTTGTAGTCCTTGGACAAGAGTTGAAGCTGATTTTAATCTGTGTAGTACATTACCTTTTTCATCATATTCTTCAAATAGTGCTAATATATATTGAATTTCTGAAGGTTTGGGGTCTTGAAAGTCTTGGCATAGATTAAATATAAAATCTGGATATTTTTGAGCCATATACATGACTAATTGTAGTTTTTTCCCCGGAAGTCTCTTTTTTCCTTGATCACCGCCTTCCATTAGTAGTTTTTTAAGTTCTTCAAGCCAAAATAGCGAAATTGTAGACGGGGCTTTATCTATATATCTTCTCATATCAATTAAAACCTCTGACAATTGGGGGTAATTATAAGCAGCTAGTAATATAAACTGAAATGTTCTATTGATTGAACCGGACACATGCGTTAACTCTTTTCCCAATTGTGTTAATACATCACTTTCAAAAATCTTTTCTAAATGTGATGAGAACTTTTGTGCTTTTAATAACTTTCCATCTAAACTGGTCTCAGAAAAAATAGCATCTCTCAAGATTGGTATTTTTTGTATTAGTTGTAATTGTGTTTTATATGTTTCCATCAATCTTTGCTCGTCAAGTATCATCTGGGCAGCTCTACCTGGAACTGGAGCCACCGCTCCTGCCCCTGTCACCCTTTCTTCTGCCCCTGTCTCTCTTTCTCTTGATGATGCTGGTGCTGGTGCTGGTGCTGGTGCTGGTGCTGTTTCTGCTATTGCTGAGTCCATCGCCCCTACCGCTTTCATCGCATTAAAGGCTGTGTCCCTTTGCTCCTCTGTTTCAAATTTATACCAATCAGATGTCCTGTAGCCTCTACCAGCGAGTTTTATATAATATCCCTGGTTTGTACCATCATTACTTAGTTTTGATATTGATTTACCTTCTAATTGGACACGCTTCGGTCCATGCTCTCCTTCTTTTGTAGTTACTAATTGACTGCCTTCTATTTTGGCGTTTCGGATTTCGTAAATTCCGAAACCAAGCCGCCCAGTATATTTTTGTAACCCCTCAATATCTGTCCCCCCCCTCTGATTTCTACGTCTAGTTCTCCGAATATTTCTGCGTCTAGTATTTCTGCGTCTAGTCTTACGCCTATTATTTGTCTTTCTATTCATTTTGCGTGTATACTTACTCTGTTGCTTACTCTGTTGCTTACGCTTACGTTTCATTTTATGACTTTTAACAGCATGTCTTTTAGTACGTGATTTTCTCTTTTTACCTGCTTTAGGATTACATTTTTCCGGTATCCATTGTAATTTATCACTCAACATTAATGCTTTAGCCGCATCCATTCTTCTGCTAGGTGATTTCCATCGCCTTTCACCCTTAATACCCGAAGCGACTCCTTTATATAAATCTCTTGCTTTACCACAAGTCTCAGGTGTATGATCTTTCATTGTCTGTAGTTTTTTATCCCATGCTTCTACTTTACTTACGGGACCAAACGCAATACTATCAACGAGTGATTCTGGGTCTGGTTGATATTTAGGTTGTATAGTATCTTTTGTAGATTTTACTCTTGACATTTATTATATATTATAAAAATAAAAAAATTTGATATTAAAGATAATAAAGATATTAGTTAGATATATAATGAGTGATATTTATAAAGAAGAATTAAAAACTACAACAATTCACATTCCATCAAAAGATATTTATAAGACAAAAGATATAGATGGTTTAATTAAATTTAATCTTAAAAAACAAATTGAAAATGTATGTGGTAAATATGGATATGTATTAGAAGATTCAGTGTTAGTTGTAAAAAGATCTATAGGGAAGATCGTAACGCATAATGGTATCAGCAATATTGAATATAATATTACTTATCGCATGAAAACAATATTACCATGTAAGGGAGATATTTATGAAGCGATTATAGATAGTATTACTAAAATGGGATTGATATCCTATCTTAGATTAGAATCCGATAAAATAAATTCGCTAAAAGAATCACCTGTTTTAATTATAATTCCACAAATGTATTTAGATAAAGAATTAGATAGCTATGTTAAGAATCAAAAGATAAAAGTTGAAGTATTAGATAAACGGATTAAATACAGAGCAAAACAAATTCAAGTGGTCGGTAAAATAGTATAATTAATTTATCTTTTAAATGAAATGGATATTAGAAAGAAACTGAAAGATAAATTATCTATCATAAATGATAATATTGTAAGTAATTTGATTTTTACTTTTATTAAGGAAAAAAATATTTCATATTCGGAAAATAAGAATGGTGTTTTTTTTAATGTTTCTTTATTAGATGTTGCATCAGCACAAGAATTATTAGACTATATCATACAAGTATCAGATACAAATACCCATGATATTATAGATCAAATTATGATACCAGAAAAGAAAAAGGTATCAAATGTAAAACATACTGTTAAGCCCCATTATATAGACTATGATGCTAGTGATTTAGAAACAATTATCATAGGTTTCAGTTTTTAATAAATTTGATTTAAACGTAAATATCTTAATTATAATAAAGTATGATTTTTGATTTACTAAAAGATTTAAATCAAGATTGTAATTTCACTGAAAATATTAATGAATCTAAACATGTTCAGGTAAATACGCATCAGCAAGGCCAGCATCAGCAAGGCCAGCATCAGCAAGGCCAGCATCAGCAAGGCCAGCATCAGCAAGGCCAGCATCAGCAAGGCCAGCATCAGCAAGGCCAGCAGACAAATCCTAAGAGATATAAAACTTTTGTAGAATGTATACTATGTGAATTTGACCCTCTTTATTCAGAAGAAATAGATACTAAATTTTATTTAAATGGTAAAATAGCCGAAATATGTTCTCATATAGAAGAAAAATCTGATACATGTTATAATAATTATAATTTTAATCCCAGAAACATGAAGGTAAGAATGATACAACGGGGATTACAACTATGGCAAAAGGAAAATAATATTTCGAGTATCTATTATTTAAATGATTATTTTCAAAAGCATTTTATCATAGTTCATGAAGGATGTGCTTATATGACCTGTATTAAATCTTATCCTAAAGTTTATTTAGAATTAAACAGAGGCATTAAGATTGTAGATGAAAAAGATTGGCCAAAGAAAGATTTAAATGAATTATTTGAAAAAATTAGGCTAAAAAATGATATGAAACGAGACATGAAAAGCGTATATAAGATGTATTTAGAATCAATTAGCAAGTATAAAATTGAAGATATTAAAAAGATAGCAGAAGAGTGTAATATTTCATTAAAGGACAAGGGTAAGAATAAGACAAAGGCTGTCTTATATAATGAAATTAATTTAATGAAATTAAATGTTTAAAATTATAATAGTATTTATTAATTTTTATAATAGTATTTATTAATTTTTATAAATTTGATTTTTTTTTATGAGTTATTTAAAAATATAACTTACATATAATATATAACATGAACATCTTTGATACAAATAGAAAAGGTGGACCTTATGAATCAATAAAAGAATTTATGAAAAAATCTTTAGTGAGTAAAGAATATGAATTAGAATGGATCTATGGTTCGCATCCGAGGAATATATTAAATAAGACCGAATTTATTAGATTATTAAATCATCTAAGACAAAATTATCAATTCGCAAATGAAAGTAATTCACTTGATATCAGAACACAATATGTAAAACTTGATAAATCTGGATTAAGTAATATTCGCTGTACGATAGATGGTGTTCAAAATATAAAATCTTACTGTAAAACAAATTCTATTATTGATATCCCTGCGGTAACTTTCATGAAAAAAGTATCAAATAAAGACGATAAAAATCCATCTTTAAGTTTTAATCAGATAGTTAATACAGATTATAATTTTAGAATCAATCTTAAAAAAGAAATCATATTAGGAGAAGATGACGATGAAGTAATAAAATTCAGAGATAATTTAAAAGATGGATTGAAATATTATCGGTATAAAAAAAGATTTTCATTTTACACCGAAGACAAATTATTTAGAATTGATTTAACGGCAGTGAAAAGTAATACATATAATCCTAAACGCAAGACTTATAATTTAGCAAAGAATTTAGTAGATTCAAGGGTTTTAGTAGGTAAAGAAATCTATGAAGTTGAGATTGAATATGTTGGATACAATAAGATTTCGGGTAAGTATCCGATAGTTGAATATTCGAAGAGAGTTTATAGTGAATGGGAGGAAGAGGGGATGTCAGAGGAGGATTATCTGGCACAGGTTACATTAGTCACTAAAGTGGATAAAAGTTCTTCATTTTCTCCAGAAGGTTCTCAATATTATGTTGGTGATGATGATGCTGGATATGGTTTCTTAGGCGATTATGATGCGATTGATTCTTCATTAGAACCCATATTAGAAGTACAAAGTGAAGAGAAACCAACCATGGATACACTATGGGCCAAAGCTGCTGCTTTAAGAGGAGATCCAATGAATCTAATTTACATGAATTATTGGTATCCAGATAACTCTTGGGTTTTCTGGTTGATTAAAGAGAATCATAAAGAATTATTATATGATGGGGTTGTAGAGAATTACACTGCTGAATACAGTAATGCCCCTGAAAATGAAAATTATGTTAAATATACAATTTACCCCCCTGCTTCAGTGGAGGATAGTATTAAAGTAGAAGAACACGATAGAGAATTTAAGGAACACTTTAATAAAGGGGGTTACAGCGATACAATCTATATCCCATGTAAATATATTACAGGGCTAGAGAAACAGAGTAATTATTCAAGTGATTATCCAGATGATTTAGATGTAGTAGATGAGGATTATGAATCAGCTGGTTCAGGTAAAGAAGTATCTTGGGCTCCTAAATCTCATAATAAGTTAAGTAAAGATAATTTATTCATTGGTGTTGTGAATTTAAAACTGAATACAGTAGTTGGAGATATTTTAACTGTTATTAGTGATACAAATATGATTGTTTCAAATCGAAAATGTAACGAATTATTAGATGAATATAAAACCATGACAGAGCAAATAGGCGAACGAGTCAATTTTGTAGGACCTCAACCAGTTTCAATGAGTTTAAATGAGATCAATCCAGATAATCCACATAGTATCTTATCTGGATATGTTGTTACTGAGAAAGCTGATGGTATAAGAGCTGAATTATTTATTGATAAACATCATGAAGGTTATTTAATAACTCAAAAGAAAGAAATTATATGTACTGGATTAAAATTCATGAATGTAGGATCTGCTATTTTAGATGGTGAATACATAACAAAAGATAGAAATGGAAAAGATATTAAATTATTCATGGTATTTGATATATATTATCAAGATAATGGTGAAAATGCGAGCCAACCTTATACTTATCCATGGACTCCAAAAAGCATTGATTTACCCAGTCGTTCTAGTATTTTACATAAATTTAAGAATGATATACAAATAGAAAATTCAAAATTTCTTTCACTAAAACAGGGGGTTTATTCACAAAAGTGGACAAAAGAGGAACATATGGTGGATTCTAAAGATACGATTCGCATTGGGTATAAGAACTATTATTCTGGTCCAAAAAATTTAAAAAGAGATAAAAAAGACAATAGTAAATTTACAAATATAAAAGAGATAGGAAAAATGAATCGTAAAATTTTAGATTTAGACAAGAGTAATAATTATGAATATAATATTGATGGACTAATATTTTTACCAATGTATTATCCGGTGAAATCAGATAATGAATCTATAATAGTCGATAATATTAGTGGAGCATGGTTTCAAAATTATAAATGGAAACCACCAGAAGAAAACACTATTGATTTTAGATTAAGATTTGTAAAAGAAGACGTAAATGGTAAAAGACACACCAAGATTTCGTCTTTTAGTAGAAAAGGTAAAACAATTAAATGTTATCAAGTTGAGATGTACGTTGGCTATGATATTCGCAGAGATGAAAGTAGTGATTTTACATGGAAGATTTTAGGATATGATAAGCGCAAACAAAATGAAGTATTATTTAATCCCCCCACTGAAAAGGATAGTATTCATATTTGTAATATCCCGTTAACAAAAGATAAGTGTTTGTGTTTAAAGGACAAAACCGAAGTTCAAGATGGATTTATATATGAAATGAGATATGAACCTTCAAATCCTTTTGGATATCAATGGATACCACTTAGAGTTAGAGATGATAAAATTAGACCAAATGATAGTCACACTGCTAACAATGTATGGAAAACAATTCAATATCCGGTTACAGATGAACTAATTAAATGTAAAAAAATATTCAGTAAAGATTTATTACCCGAAGAAGATAAGAAAGAATATTCTTATTATGTAAGCGAAGGTGATACGGGTTCAGATACATCATTAAGAGAATTCCATAATTATGTTAAAGATAAACTGATTCGTAGTGTCACTAATATAGGTGATAAAAGTATATCCATCTTAGATACAAGTATAGGTAGAGGTGGTGATATTGGTAAATATTTGAGATGTGATAATAATATTAATTTTCTCTTAGGATTAGATATTTCACCAGATGTAAATACGGCGGCCAAGAAAATGTATCTTTCTTCAGGTGAAAAACCGAAATGTATGTTCTTACAGTATGATACAAGTAAATCTATTAAGGGTGGAGCTGGTTGTGTTGGTGATCATGTTGATAGAAACAAGCTATTAATAGATATTTTATATGATAGACAAAGGGCCTTACCCAAAGAGTTAAGACCATTAGTTCCCAAATTTAAGGGTCTTGGTAAGAAGGGGTTTGATGTAATATCATCCCAATTTTCAATTCATTATTATTTCAGTGACGAATTAACTTTAAGAACCTATATTCAAAACATTTCTGAAAATATTAAAAAGGGTGGTTATTTCATTGGGACATGTTATGATGGAATGAAAGTATTTAAGAAATTAGAAATATCCGATCATGTTGAAATGATGGATGAATTTGGTAATAGAGTATATAGTATTCATAAAAAATACGATTTAGATGATTTCGCATATTCAAAAGACAATATTGGTAAATTATTCGGTCAACAGATTGATGTTTACATGAATAGTATTGGTCAGACAATACCTGAATATTTAGTAAATTTTCAGCTTTTCACTGAAATTATGAAAGAATATGATTTAGTTTTAGCAAAACCACAAGTTAAAAAGGAATTTAAGGGATTCTTTGATAACACTGATTATTCATATTCGGATGGTTTAGGTGGTTTTGAGAGAATTATAGATGATTTGGATAAATTATATTCAAAAGATACTTCACTAAAAAGATTCTTCCCAGAATCATTTCAATTAATTAAACCTAAAAACGAGATGTTACGAGAGCTAAGTGGATTTAATAATTGGTTTATCTTTCAGAAAGTTTAAATTATTCTCTTTCACGTAACCATAGATTAAAGGCCCATTTTTCACCTTGAATAACAGGTAATCCAGCATGTCTAGAGTTCTTATTTAATGAATCATCATCGTTTACATTTGTAAAAACAACCATTTTACCCATTTTTGGCTCTACAACGACTTCACCATCATATTCGGTTAATGAATCAAAACCGGTCCCCCCCCCTTCTTCTACGTCGTTTAAATAAACGAGAACTGTTCTTATACGATTACCTCTTTTACCACAAAATTTTTCATATTTTTCCTTTTCATTTATATCATATGCATCAAAATGATATTTATATTCTTCATTCTCATTGTAATGAATAACTTGAAAATTTTCAAAATGTTTATAATTACATCCAATTCTTTTCGCAACCTTCTTAGCAATATCTAATGTTTCGGGGTAAGCATCACGAGGCATCCAATAACTAGAATTTGTTCTACCTTTATATTTACCCGGTTCAAAATTCTTTTCACCTTCCATTTTACTTACGCCAGCCAGTTTAAGATTATCTTTCGAAACTTTAATCATAAATTTACATTCTTTCTCTGTTAAGAAATTATCAATTGTATAAATATAGGGATCATTACAAATAGTATTCATCGTAGTATTCACTATATAACTCATTATAAATTTAAATATTAAATTTTATAATTTTTTAACGTATCTTTATTTACATATTCTAAAGTTTTCTTGTTAGTGGCATTTAAATTTAAAGGGGGTGCTTTACCGTCTTTTTGTGCCTGAGACCATCGTACGGCACATAAACACCAGTTATCACCATCTTTTAAACCCGGGAAACTATTAGAGGACGTAGATAAATCATTACCCTTTGATTTTGTATATTCTAAGAATTCATCATTAACTTTAGCACAAACAGTATGAGTCCCACTATCATCTTCATGGGTACTACATTTACCATCTCTTTTCCATCCTGTCATAGGATCAGTACTACATACTTGTAATGGTTCATTATAAATATTCTTTTGTTTGGTTTTAAGATTATTATAATCATTAAAATCTGTAAATTTTTCTATACGTTTAGATTTTTTCTTTGACCTTCTTTTTTTCCTTTTCTTTGTTTTATCTTTTTTCTTGGGCATAAGTATAATTAAAAAGCATAAAAAAAATAATGTAATAAGTGTATCTTTCATAGTAATATATTATTTATTTATTTTCTGTTGTTAATACTATTTTACCACAAGGACCACAATGATCATAATTAGCTAAATATATTTTACGATCTAAATATTCTTTATTTTGAGGTATAGACCACCTATGTAATAATGGTTTCTTTTCTTGAAAATATAACCTGAGTAGATTACGAAAATACATCTTTTATTTATTTAATTATTTATTTAAATTATATCTTTGAATCAAATTTCTTTGAATATATTTATCAATAAGAGAATTATCATGAAATTTATCTGTTAAGAGATATTTAAAAGGATGAAGATAAAGTAGCATCAAGATTATTATGATCTTATGCATATTTAGATTAATTTAATGAATACAATCATGTATTATTAAATGTATTATCAAATTTATTCATAGGTAATAATATAAATCCCTTTCATTTTGTAGATATCAATATCAAAAGAATTCATATTTTCAATTTTCATAAAATCGGGTAATTTAGGAAAGGTTATATTCATTTTAAACCATTCATTAATATCTTGATTTCGGCCTCCAAAATATGAAATATGATTTATCTTTGGTAAAAGTTTAATAGAATATGGTTTTTTAATACCCCCCCGATTATCTAATTTATATTCTATTGATCCATAAGAAAAACTGATAAGTTTATTAATCATATTACCAAATGTATGGAGTTTATTTCCATCTTCATCTTCACCGTCCCACACTGTGCTGACTAAAACACCATTACGTGGGATTATATTATTACCTTTTAATTCCGATAGACCCATGGCATCATAACTTTTTTTACTTTTTCGTGAAAATTCTAAATCAAATAATGATTTATTTAGAATTACTATATCTTTATTTGATTGATCATAATAATTCATCTCACATCCGCCAGCACCATTTATCAAACTTTTAAAATCACCCCTATAATATTTATGAAGATCTTCTTCTTCTATCTTTGTTAATTTTAATCGTCTATCTAATCCACACATAGATTTTAGAACTTTCATTTCTTGTTTCATGGATTGAACTTCTTCTTTTAGTTTATCATTTTCTAACCATAGATTGCGACTATTTACAGGTTCGGCAATAACAACTGGTTCTGGTATAGGTGCGGGAGAGGGACTAGGTTCAGGATTAGGGGCAGGAGCTGGACTAGGTTCTTCTTCGGTTATATATTCTGAAACAAAGTTATACAGACCTTGTCCGGGGAGATATGAAGTTGTATTCATTTTTAAAGGTATTTCTTTTTGTTAAATAATAACTAATCAATGAATAATCAAATTTTAAAAGTAAGTTTTCTTCTAAGAATAGATTCTTTCTTTTTGTCTAGATGTTTTATTTTTGATCTTTCACCTAAATGTTTAAAATATCTTTCACTTAATTTAAATTCTTTTGGTTTTTTATCTTTTAAAACTTTTAAACGAACATATAATATCATACCGACTTGCCATATTCGTTTATGAGTATATTTATCATGTTTATACAATGATTCTAATTTCTTAATAGTATCTTTCACATCCTTAACAGTGGTGTATTTAATAGGAATAGTATCTTTTGGATTTTTATCTATATAAACATCAAATGATTTTTTAGGATCATCTGGATTATATAAGAACTGTTTTTTTACATTTTTATTAGTCTTCCGAATCCGCTTGCTGCTTCGCTTGCCACCCTTTTGTTTTTTTGTTTTATTCTTAAAGCAATCTTTATATGGAGCACAACTAGCTCTCATAGTAAAACCTTTAGCTTTCTTACATTTTTTACGACTAAATTTCCTTGGTAGATTAAATACTTTCTTATCACTTTTACGAAAACATGCTTTAGTTTTTTTTTTACAAGTACAACAGTCTTTCATGTATTATAAAATATAATTTAAAAAGATTTTAAGAATAGATAATATGAAATTTTTATTTAAAAATACAGAAATAGATGAAGATCTAATTTATTTGGAAGATGATAAGATACAATGCGAATTATGTGATAAATTAAACACTACAAAGACTTTAATAGACAAATATCCTAAAGAATGGGAATATGCGAAAAAGAATATTCACGAACATGAATATATTTATACATCAAATTATAAAATTAATATAAGTAAAATATCTCCAATTAGTCGCTCTTATTTTAAATTCACTGAAATTTATCATGATTATAATATACTTGACAAAAACAAAAACAATAAGATAGTGTGTCTAGCTGAGGCGCCGGGTGGATTTATACAATCTATCTTACATTTATTACCATATGATAAGATACTAAAGGTTTACGGAAATTCATTACAAAGTGAAATAAAAAGTATCCCCAAATGGAATACTAAATTACTACACTATGATAAAATATCATTTTACAATGGTATGAATGATGATGGTAATTTATATGATTTCAAAAATGTAATATCTTTAATTCAAAAATATGGACGAGAATCAGTTGATTTAGTAACGGGTGATGGAGGTTTTGATTATTCATCCGATTATAGTAAACAGGAGATAAATTCATATAAACTGATTTATTCTGAAATATTTATAGCTTTGAATATACAAAGGGTCGGTGGTAATTTTGTATGTAAATTATTTGATATTTTTCACAAGGAGACAATTATATTAATATCAATCCTAATAAGATCTTATCATAATGTTTATATTCATAAACCATGTGTAAGTAGAAATTCAAACTCGGAAAAATATATTATATGTAAAAATTTTAAAGGATACAATAACGATATTTCTAAAATGTTATGTCATGGATTTGGACAAAAATTAGATATACCCATTTCTAAACATGTAATAGAAGAAATTATGAATATTAATAAGTTGTATTGTAATAATCAGATAAAAAAAATAAAACAAGGTGTTGAATTAATAAAAAATAAATATTTCAAAAATGACCCAACGGAAAATCAGATAAAATCAGCTTATAACTGGTGTATTAAATATAATATACAAATAAATTATCATAGTAAGTATATTAAAATGCGCAATCCCCAACCTGTGTATTAATAGGTTTTGAATATGTTTCATTCTTTACATGAGAAGCATTGATCCCATTAAAGAATGTCCCACCATTCATTACACGATCATTTACATTATCATTTAAATCCATATCTTTATACATTCCTACTGAATTCAAAGCATAACAGCTTTGAGGATCTTTTATGAGGGCTGGTGGTATTATCTGTAATCGTGTATAGTCCTCACAAAATGTATCTCCATTTTTATTTTTATAGCATCTATCGGTTGTTAATGGTTCTGAATTAATAGATGATTTACCATTGTATTGATTATTTTTGTCAAAAAAAGCACCAATATTAGTCAATTCGTCTTTAATTTCAGAATTATAAAACTTAGGGTGTTCAGAAACATTTGTATCAGTCCATGATTGATCGGACTTATCTTTATTTAATTCAAACGGCCTTAATTCTTCGGTCCCTACTGTATTTCCAGATAATCTATCTTTTCTATAAAAATCAGGTAAATACATTCTATCTCTCGTCATGTTTAAGGGTGTATCGGTGTGTCTAACGAATCTTAAATCTCTTTCACCATTTGGTTGAAAATTTTTATCATTGTTAAGAGGGAATGGAGATTTACCTTTACTTAATCTTTTTATTCCTCGACTAATTTGTGGGTAAGGGAAATCTTGAACATTTTGCGTTTTATCTACATAAGTGGGCTCTTGAATTTCTTCTTGGGTTGGTATATATTTTTTAGGGTCGGGTTGTATTAATAAATAAATACAAGCTATAAAGAATACTATTAAAAATATATTGTCCATTTGATACTATACAAAATATAAATATTTTATTTTAATGTATATTTCATTAACCAAAGGTATATTTCATTAACCAAAGGTATATTTCATTAACCAAAGGTATATTTCATTAACCAAAGGTATATTTCATTAACCAAAGGTATTCTCAGAGGCATATTTTACATATAAAAATCCATCATCCGCATGATTTGAATCATAAACATCACTTATAGTAGTATTACTAGGACATAATGTATCTCCTATCATTAAAAATATTGCCTGTGATGGATCTAATTTTATCCGTTTCCTTATGATAAATGTAAATTGAGTAATATTTAAATCTTTTGGAACTAAATATTTTCTTTTATCTATATCTTGAAAGTTACATTTATCACATTTTTCAACTATAATTGGTATTCTAGAAGGATATTTTTTCATTATCTTAATAGATTCTTCGCATCGTGCGTCAAAGTTAAATTCTTCTCTAAAACCCATTTTATATTAACTATTATATTAATATTATACTTTAAATATTATACTTTAAATATTATATTTAAAGTTTATTCTAATATAATAGAAATATTATATGTATTGTGTTCAGATTTTAAAGAATGATGAAATGAAAGAGGTTAAGGTAAAACAATCTAATATATTAAAATCATTAACTAAACTTGCTACAACAAACGGGAGTATATGTGAATTATATTCTTGGGATCTTGAAAATATTAAAACAATCTGTTATGGGAGTTATGATGGAGAATCTGGATTTGAAAACAAACATGAATTACCTCCGAATGGTATTAGTAATTTTTTAGAAGAAGATTCTTCTGAAAAAATGCTATTTGGTGATTTATTTATAGTAAGATTTCAAAATGATAAACTTATAAATACAGCTATATCAGATTATGGAGAATTTTACAATTTAGTTTTTAATGGATTTGACGATTGTATTGGAGAAGAAGATGAATATTCATCTGAAACAGAAGAAGAATGTGTCGATAATAATTCTGATATTGAAGAAGAGTTTGAAATTATATCCGGTATTTCGGATATTGATAATTTAGACAATGATACAAATAATTATTAAATTTGATTTAAATATTTATTACTCAAATTATAAATAATGAATAGTAGTTACAACGATATACTTAGAAATAAAAGTTGTAAATTATTATCCAAAGTACTTGATAATGATGAAAAAAAATCACGTCATATAGAGAAAGATATTTATAATTCGGTAATAGACTATTCTAAAAGGAATAATATAAAAAGAACATGGGAATGTATCACATTTAAATCCATTTATTTATCTCGGATAAGAAGTATTTATTCTAATATAAAAAGTGATTCGTATATTGAAAATATAAATTTTAAAGGTAAAATAATGAGTGGTGAAATTGATACTAAAAATATATCTAATTTATCCCATATAGATATCTTCCCAGAAAAATGGAAAGTGTTAATAGAAGATAAAATGAAAAAGGAAAAGCTAAGATATGAATTAAAACCAGAAGCCATGACAGATATGTTTAAATGTGGTCGTTGCGGTAGTCGTTCTTGTACATATTATGAAATGCAAACTAGGTCTGCGGATGAACCTATGACTCAATTCATTACATGTATAGACTGTAATAATCATTGGAAGCAATAATTAATATTGCCTTGCCTGACCTAAGCCATTCGGATCATTCATCTTATAGTTACATCCTTCAGGTGTACAGTTAAGGATTGTCTTAACTGGTAAAACAGTATTATCAGGACATTTAGTACAAGCTGTAACAGACTCCTGTTTTTGGATAAACTGAGTCCTCAATGAATCCGCATTTCGGGTTAAATAGTCACGATATTCCCAACTACCCATACCATTTGACAAACCATTATTTAATAAACAATTTTGTCTATAATCAGTGAACATGCGGCCATCAGCCATACGAGCAGGAAAGTCAAGTTCCACATTATCGGTAACTTTCATAGAATTCATTTATATAGAAAGAATATAAAAAAAAAATATATTTTATTTGCTATTATCTAAAATCCTTTGAACAAGTTTTGTTTTATTCCCTGAAACAGGTAAATTTTTTTCAGAGAGGATATTTTTCAATTGAGAAACAGTCATTTTACTATAATCCTGTTCTTTGATTTCATTATTTGTTCCATTATCAAGGATGATATCTTTTAGCATGTCATCTAGATTTATATTTAACATTTCTTTATCATCATCATCTAGCCTATCACACTGATTATCATCATGTATATCATCTGATATCATTTCGCCTTGCTGTACAGGAATAGTATCTTGTAGTATATTATCACTCATCATTTGTTGGTGAATTTGATTTAATTCATCATTTAATTCATCATTTAATTCATCATTTAATTCATTATTTAATTCATTATTTAATTCTTCGTCACGAGCCACGCGAATTGGTATATTAGTTTCTGATATATTTATTTCTTCTGCGTTAGTGGGATAAGATATATTATTTTCATTTTTAACACCCAAATGATTTATCTCATTTAAGTTATTCAATCTGTATTCAAATTCTAACAATTGATTCTTTATTTTATAATTTTCATAGTAGAAATATATTCCAACTACAATAATTATACCTATAATTAATATCATTTGAATACTACCCGAATCAAAAGAAACTTCCGCGGACATTTATTGAATAAGTTAAAAAAGTATATTTATTTAAACTTAAAGACAATTGAATTTATATGTTATAATTCAAATGGATCATAAAAAGAAACGTGGTAGAAAACCAAAAAATAATATTATCATAAATAAAAATCCTAAATTTGAACAAGATAAGATAGATAGTATTATTTGTTCATTAACAATTTCTAAAGATAAATTATCATGTCCCAATATAGAAGCCAGTAATTTAGATGGTGAAAATTTATTACAGATAGAGGAAACAGTACAAAGCATATGTTGGAATTGTTCTCAAAATATAAATGTAAATATAAGCTATCCCATAAGTTATATTAATGATGTTTTTTACTCGAATGGTAATTTTTGTAGTTATGAATGCGCTGGTCGTCATATATTTGATAACTATCATGGGAAAGATCTCTTTGAGAAATATAGTTTATTAAATTTATATTATAATAAGACACATAAAACATGTAAAAAAGTCAAGATAGCCCCCGAAAAGATACATCTAAAAAAATTCGGAGGAACAATGGAATACCAGGAATATATTGATAGTTCCTCTATCTATAATATACAAAACAACTATATCCCTCCAACAATTTATGTTAATCATCAATATTATAAGAAACAAACCAAAGAAGATAATATTTTTAAAATGTATCGTAAAAAAGATGTTAAAACGAATACCTTATTTAAAGATATAGAAAATGAAGAAAAAAATTTGATTTCTAGTTAGTTCGTGATAACTAAACCATATAATATAAAATCATGACTCGTTGTAGCATGTGTCAGCAAGAAGGACATAATCGTCGTACTTGTCCCCTAAGGAATATAACTGGATTACCACAACACCCTTCAACGCGATTGAGTCCCTCTCCACCAAATAATGATCCACCTCGCAGAAATACGCTTACCCAAAGCTTCTTTAAAAGCATCATCAAAAAAGTGATATATTTTCAGAAGTATTCAAGATCAGTTTACATTAAGGATTCAAGTGGAGATAGTGATATCCGTATAGTATATCTACATTGGTTGAAGGTTAAGAATCTTAAAGGTCATCTTTCAGATATTACGACAGGTGATTGGAACTACAATATTTACTGGAGAATGAGAGAAGAATATTATGTATCAAGTGATTATCCCGATAGCAATGGTTGTCGCAATATATTTAGTAGAGAAAAGAATACATGTTTAATTTATCATCTTGAGTTTAATACTCCAGAAATATGTCCTAAGAGCGATAAAAAAAAAGTGAACTTAGTAAATCTAAGAAATGAAAATTATCTTATTTACTGGGTTGTTGGAAACTACATGATAAGCGACCTTGATAATAGTGAAAACAATATCAATTATATGGGATTAATTCAAAAAGGGAATAATTTTAAACTTAAAACAATTATTGGTCATAGATTTTATCTAGTCCCTCATCGTCTTAATTATGAACCACCATATCATCCGCGAACAGACAAACAATTTTTCATTGAGCCGTATGTTCAAATTAATATTCATTCAGAGACTAAAGATAAAGTATACATTGATGATAAACAGAATCTTTCTGAACTTAACCGATGGAAATTTAATGCCTTGAAATTAGATTATCTTATTAGAGAAGTTATCAAATTAGGTGGAAAAAACAATGATATGCTCGGATGTATTTTAGATTTACACGAAGATATAAAACTGGATAATGTCTCCGAAATTGAAAAAGATATTGCTGGTATTCCATCGGAGATGACTAATATCACTTAGTGGATCTTAGTTTTGACAATGTAATTTGTAATTCTTCTAGTGTTGGTGGTTCGAAATTATTTGAATCTCTTTGAATTATTTTTTTCTTCTTTATATGTTTAGCTTTTTTCAATACTACATTTTGTAAATCAGAGGCATTTATTTTAGGAATATCATATGATTTCATATTAGAATTACTTAAATTTGGTGGTGGAGGGGGGGGTGGGATTTTCCCATCAATCATTTTTTGTCTATTTACAGCTTCTTTAGGAACACCCATTTTCAACATCTTATCATATTTATTATCTATTATAGGTGTTTCATGTATTTCATCAATAAATGAATATTCTCTTAAATGTGTCGGTAATCTTATCTTGGCTTGTAACAAAACCCACTGAAACCAAATATCATTTTTATTAATCCAGATACCCTCTAATTGAATAATATATTCACCATAACTAAATCTATCAATATTAGATATTATATTTTTTTCATCGTCATATATCGTTGTGTTTTCAGATAATTTTAATCTCATACATTCTTTGTAATCTGTTGTTTTTATAAATGAATTAACCTTATATTTGCCTCTATATTTACGATGAATACAATTTTGAATACATCTTAAATTATTAATAAAATCACATTGACTTTTATCATTTTCCGAGTTTTGAAAAGAAATATCAATAACTCTTTTTCTATTTGGTAACACTTGGATACCAAAGGGTGTAAATAAATTAGGTGTTTGGAAAATACATTTATAGTTTTTATTTTGTTTTGACAGTTTGATTGGGATAAATGTAAATTCATCTGAGTATTTTAATGGTTTACATAGTGAAATTTGAAATTGTTTTAAATTTTCACTGTGATGTATTATCATGTCTCTATTATAAATACCTAAATATTACTTAAATATATTTTATCTTATACAAAATAAATATGAGTGAGGAAGATTGTGGTATTTGCGGTTTAGATCTTAACGATAAATTTTCATATAAATTAGATTGCGGTCATAAATTCCATTATGAATGTTTAATGAAATCATTTAATAATATTTCATATACAATAAATAACAAAAAAAATAATCTATGTCCTTATTGTCGTAAAAATTCAGACTATTTACCATTAGTAAATGGCTTGAAAAAAGTAATACCAGGTGTTCATTGTAATATTTTCGGGAATGAAATTGATGATAAAAAGCAAGAATTAAAAGAAAAATACAGTCAAAAATGTGGATATAATCTAACTAGGGGCAAAAATAAAGGGAACTCTTGTGGAAAAAACTGTGTATTAGGTTATGGATATTGTAAATCGCATTTAGAAAAGATGAAATCTAAACATGGAGATTTAGTTAAAGATTTATCTTTACCAACATCAAATGATAAACAACCCGATCCACAAGTTATAATGAATGTCTAATATTATGATACTAGATAGTGAAAGCCTACCCCAATAATAAATGAAATTAAATTAGTAGTTATTAAATAATTGAATGAATAATTTTTATTTTCTTCTTTTGATAAAACATTATCATAAATAGTAAATTGATTCATTTCTCAAATAACTTAAAGTTTTTTTAAGTATTTTATATGTTGTAAAATACACTCATGGATTGTAGTATCTGTTTAGAATCGTTAAGTTCTAAAAAAACATATAAATTATCTTGTGGTCATGAATTTCACACTGTATGTTATCAAAAATGTGTTTATAGTAATAATTTTAATATGTTTATTAAATGCCCCTTATGTCGTGAATTAAATATTAATACTGAAAAACCATATGATAATACATATGGTAATCTAAAATGTTGGACAAAGTTAGATAGATGTAAATGTAAAACTAGAGAAGGCAAGCGTTGTAAGAAAAGATCAGTATTATTTAATAACGGTAAGTGTGCCATTCATCAAAAACCGTTACCAAAAGATAAATATGATTTAATGTGTGATTTAATTTATTATTTAATTCAAAGTAATAATAATATTTCAACCAAGATTGGGATGATTGATATTGGTAGTAAATTATGTATAAAATATCCTCAATTAGATAAAACCCCTGATATATTACATTATTTTTTCAGATTTTATTATTATAACAATCAGGAAAGTATAGTAAATAAATTAAAAATTTATGATTATTATGAATTAACTAAAGATGAAGAATATAATGATAATTGTTTGAAGAAAAAAATACTATTTTAAGATAAGATATAAAATATAATAAATGGAAAAACACCTTTCAGAAAAACGAAAACAAATCTTATCAGTAGAAGAATTATTAAAATCAGCTAAGCTATCAGAAGAAAGATATGATAGTACTATGGAACCTTTTTTTATGAAACGAGGAGACGATGATTATATTATGAATTATAAAGATTTACCCGAATTACCTGAAGCATTAAATCGTCATATTAAAATATTTTATACGCTTGTAGGTAATCCAGATAAAGAAGTTTATATAGGTGATTATACATTTATGAGTTTAACTAAATGTTTAGAAAATTATAAACATTATTGCGATGATAATCAAACCTCTGTATTTGATATAGCATTTAGATATGAAGGGATGGGTCATATAACAGTCGTATCTTGTGATTTAAATAATCATCTTTTATTTGAAAGAAGGGATGGTGGATCCAATGGATATGATAGAGAAGATAATTATAAAGCTTTATTAGATTATAAAACAGATTCAAAAAAATACATGTATTTTATTCAATTTAAGAAGAAGATTATGGGAATACATAATTAAAAAATCTAACTGCGGTATCCTTAAATCTAGAGGCGAAATTAATTAATAATATAATCGCTATAATATATATTGCGGTCATTAATAGAGGACTATCCAGTTTAGTTTTAATATAATTAACTTGATTAATCGCTGGAGTAATACTTTCAAGAGGGAATTCATCAATTTTATCTAATGTAATTTCTATTTTACCCGAATCTAAAATACTCTTTATGCTTGCTTGATTTTCTGAAACAAAATTAGTAATAATATTCGCATTATCGCGAAATTGATTTATTATTGGTTTATAATTTTCTTCTTTACATCTGATATAGGAAGCTAATATTTCAGAATCTTTATTTAGTTTAGTATTATATAAATTGGTTACACTTTGTAAATATGTATCTGATACATTGTTATCAAATTGAATACCTATGGTGTAACCTACCGAACCTATATTTGACAGATCTGGTATATTTTCATTAGAAGCAACACATTCTCCAGAGACTGTATTTCCAAAATCACTTTGTAAATCGGGAGTTCCACAACTTGTTTTTTCTGGTATATTAATATTAGAAAAAATTAAATCATCGTCATCAGGATTTTCAAAACCATCCATGATACACTGACAATAAGAACTTGGTGAATCTCCATGTGATTCATAAGATACAGGAGATAAACTAATACATCTTTCTTTTAAGTTCATGGTAGGTGGTCCTGTTTCTGCATCGTCTTCTGCTGCTTCTTCTGGTTCTCCTTCTACTGCCATTTCTATTATATTGATATATTTAAATTTTTATAAATACATTCCGAAGGGTGGTTTATCATTCTCTTTATTGTTGTTTAGTAGTATTTCAATATGTTCTTCAGTTAGTGTAAATGGTAGAACTATATCATCTAATTTAAATGATAATCCATTATCTCCAAGGGATAAGATATGAATATTAATTTTAGATATAATAGTTTCAATACATCTCTTAAGATTTCTCACACCTTCTTCCGCTTCTGTATGCTTTTCAATTATATTTTTTAAAATATCATCTGTGAATACTATTTCTCCGGTATCAAAAGCGAATGTGCTAAATATTTCCGGGATAAGATACTCATTACAAATTTTAATTTTATCTTCGGTTTTAAAACCCTTTGTATGAATTACATACATTCTATCTTTTAAGATTCTATTTACTTTAGATTCATCATTGTATGAAAATATGAATAATGCTTTTGATAAATCAAGATTTACACCTGGGAAATAATTATCTTGGAATAAATTGTTTTGAGAAGGATCTGTAAGATGAGTTAACATGTGTGTAATTTCATCTCCTTTAGTTGTATCGCTAATTTTATCTAATTCATCAAAATAGATAATAGGATTCATACATTTTGATTCTTGTAAAATTTGAACGATCCTCCCCCAATGAGAACCCTCATAAGTATAACAATGACCATCAAAATAAGCGGAATCAGAAGCCCCGCCGAGAGCAACAAAATGAAATGGCCTATTTAATACTTTTGAAATACCTTCTTTCACAAGCGTTGTTTTACCATTACCCATAGGACCCTGAATAGCAAGGACATTACCACCGCTATCGGGATTTTTCATCCATTTACCAATTACCTGAAGCATGTGTGTTTTAGCTTCTTTATGACCATAAATAGCCGAATCTAATGTCTGATAAGTATTTTGAATAAATTCTCGTTTTTCTTGGGTCGAACTTTCTGGATTTACAGAAATACTATTATATTTACCAAATGGAATTCTCATTAATCCATTAATCCAATGATCCATTTTACTGTGTTCCCCCGTTGAAACATCCATTTCGGTCATTTTATCAATGTTTTCTAATGCAATCGCTTTTGTTTTCATATCCATGTGAGACTCAATCACTTTGAATCTTAAAGGGATATTACTTCCATTATATTCATAAATTTCCTTTGTTAGGGTGTATATTTTATCTTTCTTTTCCTTTGATAGATAATGATAATATTCCATATTAGATTCTTCTGAATCCTTAAGCATATGCTTATCGATTAATTCTTCATATTTTTCATCGTGTTCATCATATTCATAATCGTATTCAGATGAAGAATCCTCTGATTCTTTATCGGATTCAGTGGATTCTTTATCCGAATATAATATATTATCATCTGTTTCTATATCGGTTGTTTCAATATCTTCTATTTCTTTTTCAATGATAGATAAACTATCGCTGGATTTAAATGATTCATCATCCGATTCAGATGAAAATTTAATCTCTAAAATAGTTTTTGATTTAGGGGTATTATCATCTAAATTTATTTCTTCAATTGATTCTTCTTTATTATCTTCTTCAGTAACTTTAATTTTCCTTTTTGTTTTTTTTCTTGATTTTATTTCATCATTTGCTTTCTCAGTTGCTTTCATGATAAGGTAATTCATAAACACATGATTTAATTTATTATCTTTCTTACCCAATTTTTTATTCTTATTCTTTTTCTTTATTTTTTTATTTTTCCCAGAAATTCTAGAAACTTGTTTTTCAAATTCATCATGATCAAAGTTATCCTCGCAATCATAATCAATAAAACCATTAAGATTGCCGTTTTCATCAACACTATCGCTATCATCATCAAATCTTATTTTTATAGGAGAAGCAGGTGGGGACACCCCTTTTATTTTAGAACGAGTTGTCATGTTATGCACACTCATTACTCTGATTTATTAATTTAAATATATCTTAAATTTTTAAATCAAATTTAAATTTATATTATTATTTTTTTAAAAAATTTGATTTAAAAATTAAAATATTAATTATATAAGTAATATCATAATGACTGAATTTGAACCGATTACAAAAGCTGTTACTGGATTACAATTCAGTATTATGTCCCCGGATGAAATACTAAAAAATTCAGTAGTTGAAATAACTAAACATGAGACATATGATAAAGATGTTCCAGTAGTTAAGGGTTTATTTGATAACCGTATGGGTACAACTGATATGGGTAAAGTTTGTGCTACGTGTGGTTTAGATAATATTGGATGTCCGGGGCATTTTGGTCATATAGAGTTAGCCAAACCAGTTTATAATTATCATTTCATGGATATAACTGTTAAGATTTTAAAATGTGTCTGCTTTCGGTGTGGTAAATTAAGAGTTAATAAAGAATCACCTATTGTATCCGAGTTAACAAATAAATCAAATAAAACAAGATGGAATACTATTTATGAATTAAGTAGTAAAATTAACCGATGTGGTCAGGAAACTGAAGATGGTTGTGGTTGTATTCAACCAAGCAGATATAAAGTAGATGGTATTTCTGGGATTCAAGGTATTTGGAAAGATATAGGAGATTCGTCCTCTCAATCTCAATATTTTACTGCGGAATATGTAAAAGCATTATTTGAAAAGATTTCAGATGAAGATTCTAATTTACTGGGATTTAGTAGTAATTGGTGTCGTCCAGAATGGTTAATATGTTCTGTACTACCTGTACCACCTCCAGCAGTTAGACCTTCGGTAAAACAAGGTAATTCTCAAAGGATGGATGATGATTTAACTCATAAACTGGCTGAAATAGTAAAGTATAATAATCAACTAAAAAAGAAGATTGAATCCTTTGCTAGAGAAGAAATCATTAATGATTGGTATAACATGGTGGTGTATCATATTATTACCTTTATTAACAATGAAGAACCAGGTATTTCTCAATCAACGCATCGTTCTGGAAGACCATTAAAGGCAATTCAACAAAGATTAAAAGGGAAAGAAGGGCGTCTTCGGTCAAATCTTATGGGTAAGAGAGTTGATTTCTCAGCGAGGAGTGTTATTACACCCGATCCTAATATTGATTTAGATCAACTAGGTGTTCCTATTAAAATTGCCACTAATTTAACAACCCCGGAAATAGTAAATAGTTTTAATATAGAAGATTTACAAGAGTTTGTAAATAATGGACCTAGTGTTTGGCCTGGTGCTAAAAGTATTATTAAAAAGGATAGTAATAAATTCTTAATCACGGAAAAGAATAAAATAAATATGAAATTAGAATTTGGAGATATAGTAAATCGTCACATTGTTGACAATGATTATGTATTATTTAATAGGCAACCTTCGCTACACAAGATGAGCATGATGGGTCATCGTGTAAAAGTAATGCAGGGCGATACATTTCGGTTAAATGTAAGTGTAACACCGCCCTATAATGCTGATTTTGATGGTGATGAAATGAATATGCACGTTCCTCAAAGCATTGATAGCATGGCTGAATTAATCAATATTGCTTCAGTCACGAAACAAATAATTTCTCCGAGAGAAAATAAACCCATTATCACAGTTGTTCAGGATACACTTTTAGGATTATATAAATTAACTCATTCAGAGGTTATTGAATTCAACGAGGGTTCACATCTTCATTATGGTGAAAATACTAATATTTATAATACATCGGAATGTACTAAGGCAAATAAGTGTGTTGACTCATGTTTGTATACTTATAAACAGATGATCAATATCATTTCAGATTTATCTACATTCGATGGTAGTATCCCAGAATCTGATAATAATTTTGAAATAGGTGATATAAAAACACCACTTTGGTCAGGTAAAAGTATATTATCTTATATTTTACCAGATAATATTAATTTAGAAATGACAAATTCGGGATATGATAATAATAAAAGTAATCCAGATACGGGGAATAGAAAAAATAAATTATTATCTCAATACAATGATAATGTAAATATTGTAAAAATTGTAAATGGGTTTATCAAGCAGGGGACATTTGACAAAGGACTTTTCAGTAAAACATCTAAAGGTCTTATTCATACTATTTATAATGATCTTGGGAGTGAAAGAACTTGTGATTTCATTAATGATCTACAGAAGATTGTTTCATATATTCTATTAGTAGAGGGGTTTAGTGTTGGTATTAGTGACATGATAGCTGAGAAGCAAACGAATAATAAAATAAAGCAAACAATCAAAGAGAGAAAACACCAGATTGAAGATATCATGCAAGAGTTCCATCTTAATATATTCGTAGGAATTCCGGGTCAGAGTAATAAGGATTACTTTGAGAGTAAAGTAAACGGTATTTTAAATAAAACAATCAACGAAACCGGTAAGATTGGATTAGAGAATCTGGATCCAAAGAATAGAGCAACTTATATGATTAATTCTGGTAGTAAAGGTAAACTTACTAATATTGCTCAGATGGTAGCTTGTCTTGGACAACAGAATGTTGATGGTAAGCGTATACCATATGGATTTGATGGTAGAACTTTACCTCATTATTATAAATATGATGATTCATCTGAGGCAAGAGGATTTGTAGAAAATTCATTTATTTCGGGCCAAACACCACAAGAATTCTTCTTTCATGCTATGGGAGGCCGCGAAGGATTAATTGATACAGCGGTAAAAACAGCCCAAACGGGCTATGTTCAAAGACAGCTTGTAAAAGCTATGGAAGATCTTAAGGTTGGATATGATTATTCTGTCAGGGGATCAACTGGTTCTATTATACAGTTTGTTTATGGAAATGATGGTATGGATGGAACTAATATTGAATCTCAGCCATTATATATAACAAAATTACCATATGAAAAATTATTAGATAAATATTATTTTGATGAAAATACAGATTGGACTCAATATTACAATAAGACACTCGCAGAAAAGGCAAAGAATTATAAAAGAGAATCACTTGATAAGATATTCTATAATCTTATTGATTATAGAGAATATTTAGTATGTCATATATTTGATGGTGGAATTAATAATAATATTAATTATCCGATACATATACAAAGAATAGTTGAGAATACGGTAAAAAGAAAGAAGAAGAGTAACATGTCACCAATAGATATTGTAAAAGGCAACGAAAGGATAATCAATACTTTATATATTCAAGATGATTTTAAGAATAATAAAATTTTAGAAATTTTAATTCATATTCACCTTAATCCAAAGGTTTTAATCTCAGAATATAAGATATCCAGAGACGAATATAAGGTGATTATAAATACGATAAAAAAGAAATTTCACGAGTCTAAGATTTCTCCGGGTGAAATGGTTGGCGCTATTGCTGCTCAGAGTATAGGAGAACCGGCTACACAAATGACATTAAATACATTCCATTTTGCTGGAGTTAGCGCTAAATCTAATGTGACACGTGGTATTCCAAGATTAAAAGAATTAATTCATGTTAGTAAAAATATTAAATCACCTTCAACTAATATCTATTTACATGATATATATTCACAAGATAAAAGTAAATTATCTTATATAAAAAACACACTTGAATACACGACTTTAAAAGATATTATACTGAGTAGTAGTATATATTACGACCCATTAAATATAGAATTTAAAACAACAATAGAAGAAGATAAAGAATTACTAGATATTTATAAGGAATTTAATGATTTAGACGATTCTAACAGAGAAAATATATCACCCTGGATTATTCGGTTAGAGTTTAACTCGTGTGCCATGATGGAAAAGGGTGTTTCAATGGAAGATATATATATTAAATTAATTGAATATGATGAAGAAAAGATATTATTTACATATACAGATGATAATTCTAAGAATTTAATCGGCCGAATATCAATTCGCATTGATACAGAAGATTCGGATACAGAATTACAAGATCAAACAGATATTATTAATATATTAAAAAATATAAATGATGATATAGTAAATAATATAGTTTTAAAGGGTGTAAAAAATATAACCGATATTATAATTGGAGATACTTCAAATAATGTCATAAAAGAAGATCATAAGATAGAAATAGTAAAAAGAAATATTCTTATTTCTGATGGAAAGAATCTATTAGAATTACTTAATAATGAATATGTTGATGAATATAATACAATTTCGAATGATATCATTGAAGTATATATATTATTTGGAATAGAGGCAGCAAGAGAGGTGTTAATTGATGAAATAATCGAAGTTGTTGAACATGCTGGGGAATATATTAATTCTCGTCATATTGAAATATTATGCGATACTATGACATGTAAAGGATCTCTGACCTCTATCAATCGTCAAGGTATTAACAGAGGGGATGTTGGTCCACTAGCTAAGTGTAGTTTTGAAGACACAACTGATCAATTAATAAAAGCTGGGATTTTCTCAGAAAAAGATAATCTCTCTGGTGTATCTAGTAATATTATGATGGGACAAACAATTAATTCTGGGACAGGCTTCTGTAAGATATTACTAGATGAAGATAATTATATTAAAAATTTATCAAGTGTAGAAGAAGAAACAAATAATTACGATGATAATTTAGATAATTTATTAGAAGAAAAAGATGAAGGTGAATGTAGCAATGGAAATTTTAAATTTTCATTTGAATAAATATTATCTTAGTTTAAATTTATATTATATTAAATTAATTTACTGATACATGAATTTTTTATTCATGAATAATATTTTATTTTAGAATACATTTTTCGTGGGTTGAGTAGAAGGTGCTACTATATTATTCGGTGGAGTTGTATCTGGTGGAGGACCAGTACTAGCCAGCGAAGTTGTATCTGGTGTCGTATTGGGTGTAGCTGGAGTATCGGCTGTCGTATCGGCTGTCATATCAGCTGTCATATCAGCTGTCATATCAGCTGTCATATCAGCTGTCTTATCAGCTGTCATATCGGTTGTCTTATCGGTTGTCTTATCGGTTGTCATATCAGCTGTCTTATCAGCTGTCTTATCAGCTGTCATGTCGGCTGTCATGTCGGCTGTCGTATCGGTGGTCGTATCGGCGGTCGTATCGGCGGTCGTATCGGCGGTCGTATCGGCTGTCTTATCGGTGGGCGTATTGGTGGGTGTAGCTGTCTTATCAGCTGGCGTATCGACTGGAGTTGTAATTTCATCATCTGTAGAGGGTGTAGATGAAGAGTCCTCCTCCTTTATAGGAGAATGCGACGGTGGATCATTCTTTATAGGTATATTATATGAAAATGTATCTTGTGAAGGATTTTTTGTTTCTATAGGTGATATATCCTGTGTAGGGGTGGATGATGTAGGGGTGGATGATGTAGTCGATGATGTAGTCGATGATGTATTTGTTGGTTTAGATAATGGATCAGTCTTTTCTTTTGGTCTACATCTTTCAAGTTTATTAATCATGCTAGAATCAAAGACAACATTGCCTTTTCTTAATTCATCCTTAATATTTCTCTCTACCTGTAGACATCCTTCACTCATTTTTTCATATTTTGGAGATTCGTCTTTTTTATCTAAGAGTGGATTATAATCTGAAATATCATGTTCTGGTATTTCAAATAGTTTAGTTTCTTTATCACTCATTTTGGGCCATATATCAAAATGATGAATAGCAATTTTATCTGTTTCGTTGGCCGAATTATAAACTATAGAAACTCTCTGGACCATTTTATCTTTATTTAGATGAGTCAATAAATCAATCGTGCCCTTAAGGAGTTTTTTAACTATAAATTCACCTCGCACTGTCTCCCCTGAGAGACGACTAAATATATCACGGATTAAGTGTATTTGAGATTGATTATCGGCCATTTTTAATAATACAATTATTAAGAGCATTGCTTTTTTATCTTGTCCAGAATTAAATAATCTATATATAATATCAGATAATCCAACTGTATCATTGTATGATACATCTTCTGTTAATAGATTACCACCCGATAATAAATATTCTAAACTGAAACAGTCAACAAAAATCATACCATATTCTTTAATCATGTTAAATAATGCTTGAATAGCCATATTTTTTTCTTCTATTGCTTTATCTGAACTATAATCTCTGAAAGCATTAATAAATATATCTTTCAGAGTGACTTCCGTGCCTACCTTAAAATCCATAAATTTCTTTGCTGCCTCCGTATGATCTGTATCCGAAATACCCAAAATATTAAATAATTCATGCTTAGATTTATGGAGAGGGATTTGTTTATTTAATTCTGAGTCCATAGATATAAAATAAGTATCCATAATTGGATCTGATAATTCTCTCATTTGTTTACCTTCTTTTTTCTCAACTTGTTCTGAAGTACTAACTGAAGTATAGACTGGGTCGGGTTTTTGTTGAGTATCACTTTTAGAAAATAAACTGCTGAAAAATCCTTTCTCCTCAGTTGGAGAAGGTTTCTGGGTGCTGGGTGGTTCAGTTTTTTCTGACATGGTTTCAGGTGCTGTTACAGGTGCTGTTTCAGGTGCTGTTACAGCTGCTGTTGTTTCAGGTGCTGTTACAGGTGCTGTTGTTTCAGGTGCTGTTGTTTCAGGTGCTGTTGTTTCAGGTGCTGTTGTTTCAGGTGCTGTTACAGGTGCTGTTACAGGTGCTGTTGTTTCGGGTGCTGTTACAGCTGCTGTTGTTTCCGGTGCTGTTACAGCTGCTGTTGTTTCAGGTGCTGTTGTTTCGGGTGCTGTTACAGCTGCTGTTGTTTCGGGTGCTGTTACAGCTGCTGGGGATGGTGTAGGGGCAGATGGTTCGGATGCTGCTGTTTCAGGTGCTGGGGATGGTGTAGGGACGGATAATTCGTTCATTTTATCTTTTGTCATATTGTCAGCGGTTGCGCCGAATGTGTCGGCTCCTCCCGATTGCTTTTTATAAGGTATTA
>Ga0233432_10000612_pt1 | contig 34050 bp, 37 predicted proteins | sample SI_122_August201_6_FD_179870 | JGI IMG/M metagenome (GOLD analysis project Ga0233432, IMG submission 179870) | Seawater microbial communities from Saanich Inlet, British Columbia, Canada - SI_122_August2016_10_MG | ecosystem: Environmental > Aquatic > Marine > Inlet | place: Canada: British... | reverse complement strand
AAGGGGGAACAGTCATATAATTTTATTAGGATGCCTGATATGGTTAATATATCTGTACCCCATGCAGACTTCTATAATGGAGTCGATAAGGAAATACTACAGTTAATAGAAACCGTACCAGGTGATGTATATAAAGTAATACAAGCACAATATAACAAAAATGAGAATACTGACAATTGATGGCAATAACCTAGTACATAGAGTGTATTGGGTAGCCCAGAATATGAAGAATAAGTCTGATAACATGCACGTATATATGTTTTTAAACAGCGTACGTAGTTATGTAGATATGTTTAAGCCCGATAAAGTCTTCTGTGCATGGGATGAAAAGCCTGACGGTTTAACTAATAAGCGAAAAGAGCTACTCGAAGAGTACAAAGGCAATAGAGACCAGGCACGTAACCATGAAGTGCATAGTAAGAATGAGATAATTAAAAAGCTCTTGAATACTATGGGTATACCCTCTATCTTCCCGCAAAGGTACGAAGCCGATGACGTCATTAAGATTATTGATGAGTATATGGACAAAAAAGCTCGTGCTACTTTCTATAAGACTAAGCAACACTATAGTCATGTTATCGTTACTGTAGATAAAGATCTATGTCAATTGATATCAAATAAAGTATCTGTATACGACCCTATTAAAAAGATTGAGATTACACGAGATAGCTTCGAAGAAGTTTTGAAATACTCACCGGCAGATTTCATAAAGGTAAAAGCTCTTACCGGAGATAAGAGTGATAATATACCTGGTATAAAAGGCATGGGTAAGGTTAAGGTAGGTAATTTCCTCGCCGGTAGGTATAAGCTAACCGATAAGGAAAAAGCCTTGTATGAAAAAAACCTAGTACTAGTGACGCTTACATCAGATAAAGACGAGGTATCGTATGTAAAATCACAACTAGCGCGCCAGGAATATAATACAGATTGGGAAGCTTTTTTATCTACTTGCAAAGAGTTAAAGTTTGGACAGATTACCAAAACTGAAGCAAAATGGTATAGTACTTTCTTTCAAAAAAATAGATTAGAGGAAATTTTGTCCTAAATAAACATATGAATGATTATAACCCGAACGATTTCGTTAACCCACAGCAAGTAAGAAGCCCGTATTCTGGAGAGACTTCACGCCCTACAATTAGTCAGTATGACCAGGGTGGTAAGACTTTTGAACAGGCAATCTTCACTGACCCGGTAACAGGTCATGTAATTAAAAAGGGCTTAACTTCTATTAAATCTACAGAAACTGGAGAGACATTAGTTGATTGGCAAACAGTACATGCTGCTGCGTCAAATACAACTCAGAGTAGATCTCACTAGATTGTATACTATAATCAGGTAGATGATACCCATACCTGAACAGTATATAGTTCAATTTCTTTACGAGAATATATATAAGATCTCGTATAATAAATTTAACAAGACATATAATGGATGCTGCCCTATTTGTAGAGAGGGTGATTCATGGGGTAAGAAGAAACGATTCTACTATATTGTTGATAAGGAAGTCGCTTACTGTCATAACTGCGGTTATAGCAAAAAGCCTATCGGTTTTATCTCTGAGATAGCTAACAAGCCTTTACAGGTTATTATCTCAGAGATAAAAGACTTCGATACCGAGATACCTCTCGAGGCTCCGAAACAGGAGAAACCTATACAGGAGGTAATTAAGACCGAGAGTCTACCTAAAGATAGTATTAACTTAACTGATGAGAGTCAGGTCGAATACTATAAAGACAATCCATTTGTTAGAATGGCTCTGCATTGTATAGAGACGCGTAAGCTCGATAAAGGTGTCAATAGTCCTAAGACGTTTTATATATCACTAACTGATCCCGTTCATAAGAATAGATTAGTGCTCCCGTTTTATGACAGTAATAATAATATAGTTTTCTATCAGACGAGAGGTTTAGATAACAAGGACTTACGAGACAGACCAAAGTATCTATCTAAAGTAGGGGCTGAGAAGACGTTGTATGGTATGCATAACGTTAGTGCTGATCTCGATACCGTGTTTATATTTGAGGGACCTATTGACAGCTACTTTGTACAGAATGGTCTAGCTACATGCGGTATTACGGAGAGAGGATCAAAAGTATTTACTGCCCTACAACAGCAACAAATTAATAGTTTGTATCTACACGATAAGGTATTCGTACTAGATAATCAATACATAGATACTGCAGCGCTTAATAAGAGTATCATACTCGCTGATAATAACGAAAGAGTCTTTATATGGCCAAAGGAGTTGAGAAAGTTTAAAGACTTTAATGATATATGTGTGGCTGGTAATAGAGACAAAATAAAACCTGAATTCATATTAAAAAATACTCATTCAGGTCTTAAAGCTAAATTATTATTAACTGAGATTAAAAATAGTTAGTTAAGTTTATATTGACCGAGATCTCGGTATCCCATTTGATCTTGCAAAAATCCTTTTAATCTCTCAAATTCTTCACCACTTAGATTGACTAAATACTCTAACTCAGCATCTCCAATAGAATCAGCGAACTTTTCAGCCTTATCTTCGAAATCAGAAGAATCACCTACTGATTCATCTTCTTCTGGTTCCATTCCTTCGAATTGATCATCTTCAGGAGCATCTTCAGGTGCATATTGATCATTGTCTTCGGTTAGAGCTTTATTTTTAATATAGCTCTCAAAGATTAAATTGATATCGGTTTTGTTTTTCATAATACTAGTTACTTGATCTGCTCTTAAATGCATCAGAAGCTTCAGCAAGATGTGATCTAGTAAGCTCAAATGCGCGGTCATATACAACGGGTTCGTCAAAGATGTCTGTAATACCGTCAAGGAATGTTTCCATGTCAACAGCATCTAGCTCCCCTACACGTTGTAGTAGTTCAAAGATCTCTGAATTTTCGACATCTTCTGACTTACTAGCTTCGAAGCCATCCAGATCAGCCTGTGACTCAGGTAGTTCACCGTGTGCTGCAAAGTACTCAGCATCCTTGTCTTCGTTTAGAACTTTGTTTTTGGCGTAGCTCTCGAATATTAAATTGTTGTCGGTTCTATTGATCATAGTATGTTTTAGTTAAATCTATATTTAGGGTCATTCGCACCAGCGAGGTAACCCTTGAGGATTTCACTTAATGACATTACTTCCATAGCTACTCTAGCAATCTTCTTTGTCTCAGAATTACTAATACTATCGAAAATGGTATCTGATTCTGCAGAGTTGAGAGTGGTTTGTATACTGTCATCCGTACCATTTAAGTAAGATGCAAACTCATCCATCTTGGTGATCCAGTTATTTAACTCGTCATACATTTGCTTTTGCTGAGAACCTAAAGAAGATCCTGTAACATTATCTGGCACATCGGCTCCAAGTTCGTCAGATGCAATATCTTCAAGCTCTGCATCTAGTGCTTCGGCATCTGTTAACGCTGGGTCCTCATCTTGTTCGCGAAGAACCTTGGTAAAACGGTTATAGTATTTATTTGCCATATTAATATTTATTGTCTAATGCTTAAATATATACATGACGCGTAGATTATTTGAAGATCAACAATCCCCAGATACCGACCGGCAAGTGTCAGGTATAGGCCCAGGAGCAAAGAACCCAGGAACACCTGGAGGTATGGCAACAGGAGACTACTTACAGCAGAGAAATGAGATACCACCTACTATGAATGGTATACCATACCCGCTTGAAGCCATAGAAACTGCTATGGCAGATGTTTTCGTTGATCTGTCTAACATATCTAGGATGCTTGATACTGCTAAGCTTAATCCTGTACTTTCAAAGAAAGCAAACCACATCGATGACCTAAATGAGTTAATTAAAAATGTGGCAGTAAAACTAGTGGACTTTGACGATGAGTTAGCTATAATAAAGGGAGATGAGTAACTTATTTAAATTATTAAGATCGTTCACCATAACAGTATTAGTTAGCTTTATAATTGCTTCGTTCTTCCCTAATTACTTCTGGTCTGTATTCGGTCTCACGACACTAATACAAATTATTGTATCATCAATTTTTTCTCGAATATACAGTAATAACGTTATCAAAGAGTTTGAATATATTAAAACAAGTCAAATAAAAGAAGCTAATAGGAATATTATTACCTTACCATGTCCTTGTGACCAGAGAACTGAACTAACAGTAGATTATAGATTTGATCAGGACAACATTACTGTATGTAGTAAGTGTGAAAAAAATATTAAGTGTACAGCTGGTATAGGTACCGCTGTAACAACTGACCCAATATACTTTGAAAAATAATGAAGAATCTACAATCAATGACTACAGAAGTTAACCCGACGTCTCTTGATCAACGCGTCGAAACAAAAGCTGTCAACTATAATGATATAATTGACAGTATAGTATCTAGTATTAGCCGGGAATTAGGTGACGAGGTACTACGTGGACGAGCTAAGCAAGGTAATGTTAAAGGGGATTCCTTAGCGCTTGTTAGATCATTCCTGCTAGAGGAGATTGATAATTTAAATTTAACAAAAGATACTGATAATAACCTGAGAGTATCTAATGATAAGCTTAAGGATGGTCTCCGTAAGCAGCTTAATGCTATTATATCTATACTAGAATTGTCAATTGTGAAAAAAGACATAAAGCATTTTATGGTAGGTGCTCTCTTAAAATCCCTTTAAGGAACACCGGTATAATTATGTATGAAAAAAAATAAAGTAGTAGAGGGCAGAGGTAAACAGGTCCTTGAAGAAAATGATATAGATTATTTAGCTAGGTTTGCCTGCTTAATGGTAGGTGTAAATGTAGCGGCAGACGCTGCGGAGAGGTTAGGTATGGATCCTGAAAAGAATAATAAGTGGATTAAACCGATGGTTTTTCAAAAGTATATTGACGAACGATATGAAGATATGAAGTTTAATATTAAACGTGGTGTATTAGAGGGGAGAGACGATGCTACATATTCCTGGTAGTACCTTTCTCAATAATACGACAAGGTATGGTAAATTCCTTAAGAGAGGTGTTCAGTACAGGCTGCTTAATATTAGACCTAATAGGGGTGAGGATCAAAGCTTCGTGTATATATTTGATACAAGCTCTGGCCTGAAGGAGATTACATTCGCTTCGACAAAAGAGGCAGATGAGTTTTTATCAGCCTTTGCTATTTAGTAATAATCACCATACACGTCAGTATCGTTAACCGACATGTCAAATACTTCCTCTTTACTGAACGAATCAGCATCGTACTCATCATAATTATCCTGCTTAGGTGTTGATTGTGGATTCTCTCCACCTGATAACCTGCCGGCGAAAGAATCTTCGTAGATCTGGTCATTACTGGATAAGCTAGCACTTAGCGTATCACCAATATCTGTAAATGGTATACCAGGCTCGAAGCTGTAATCATAACGCTTGGCTTTCACTAGGAAAACGTAGTGACCTGCTAACGGATTTATTTGGGAGATATCTTCATCTAACTTTTCTGTTATTTCAAAATACTTAGGCTGTCTACCCGCCGGCCTATCATCACCAAATTCAGAGAGCTGGAAGATGTCTCCAGCTTTTGGCTCAACCACTCCGTTCTGAGTACCCCATAAACCTTGTGCAGTTAGCGAGCTGAATGAAGATTCGAATGATTCAATATGTATAAAGCCTGTAACCTCGTCGTCACTAAGAAAGCCGAACTGGCTCAAGGTTATAGCATTATCGTTTAAGTTTATACCCATTACAAATTTAACAGGTGGTGCAAACTTCTTAGTAGGTTGCTCGCCGTATAGGTTATCAGCTGATAATGTATTGAAGGTATTAACATAGTAAGTTGTCTCAACACCAAACTGATTAATAATCTCTCTCCACCAGTTATCAAACAGAATGCGCTCCGAATCTTGGTTACCCTTATCAGTAAACCGCCAACATGTTTCGTCGTTCTGTGCTATCCCAGGAAATGGGTTATTATTATAATCGATGCTCATCTACTTTTTTAATACGAATGTATTGTTTTCAGGGTTATATGAGATGGTAATACCAGTTTTACCTAGCTTCTGCTCAGCATCCTTATGTGGTACAATATTATATGTATCTCTAATAAACTCTAAATCCTTTTTAGTACATACACATGAACCAGGATGCTCTTTTAATCTCTCGATATTTTGATTCTTTGAATGATCCGTCTTATATGTATCTGGTACAAGGTTGAGTTTCTTCCTTCTATACGACTGATGTGTATCTGTAAATCCATGACCTCTATGTCTTGGTCCACGACTAGAGAAGAAGTTAGAGAAGCTATTCATATTTATATTTATACAAAAAAAAGGCTGTAACCTTAAGTTACAGCCTTTTTTAGTCTAAGTTGGTTATTTGATATTAAGCGAAAAGTGAGTTACCTACTTTATTAGTCTTAGTAGCTTTTACCTTATTTGAACCAGCGCCAACTTTACTTAGTTGACTGTCCTTTTGATTTACAAGGGCGTGACCAAGATCTTCATCACAGCAGGCTTTCTGATCTTTAACTTGACCACTTGCCTTACCACCGGCTGTTTTACCAGTTGCTGTAGACTTAACCTTATTTGAACCAGCGCCAACTTTACTTAGTTGACTGTCCTTTTGATTTACAAGGGCGTGACCAAGATCTTCAGCATCAACTGCTTCATCCATTGTGTCACCGTCTTCATCTTCGTCTACTTCTTCCATCTCTTCATAATCTTCAACAGCAGCATCTTCGGACTCATCACCCATTGCAGCTTGGAGTAGATCACAAAGACCTTTTGCCATCTCACGATCGATTGTAATGGTAATGTCATCTTCACCTTCAGGAGCGTCTTCTGCTCCATCCACTTCAATACCAAGTGCGTCAAGCTCTTGGTCGTCGTCCATAACCTCTTCAAATAGTTTATCAAATGTTGACTTCATATTATTATTTATATCTACCTTGTACCTTTTTGCAAGCTTTTCGTCAAATTGTTCTGCTGAAAAATTACCTGGGTTATAAAGGTTACCAGCTTTATCCTTCTTTTTCATCTTTTTCGGATCTAGAGCTGGCTCGAAACCATCAATCTCTGCAATATCAGACGTCATCTTATTTTGAATATCTTTAGCTTGCTTGCTATCAGTATCTACTGGACCAGTACCTACCTTGGTACCGAAATTCTTAAGACCACCCTGCATACATCCCTTATCAGCAGCTTTCTTACGACTATCTGTCGACTCTTTAATTAGTGAGTCTTTATATATATCCCAAATTTCGGTTAGATTTTTATGTTTTGACATGTAAATATTTATTCAATGGTTGATAAAAATAAACAGATTTATATGAATAACCCTAATCTACCCAGTAAGGGGTCAGTTTTTGAGTATTCATCACAACAAATTAAGCAGCTTAAAAAAGCGACAAGGAACCTTTTATACTTTGCTGAGAGCTTCTTTCACATTATCTCTCTTGATGATGGTAAGCAGAAAATTAAATTACACCCAGCTCAGAAACGAGCTCTACGTAAAATGAGAGATAACAGGTTCTTTATATTATTAGCATCACGTCAGATAGGTAAGACTACAATGATGACAATTTATGCATTATGGATAGCATGCTTTAATAAAGACCAGAAGATACTTATTGTAGCAAACAAGGAAGGTACTGCTATTGAGATTATGCAACGTATAAGAATGGCTTACGAGGAGCTCCCTAACTGGCTCAAGCCTGGTGTTGAGGAGTACGGTAAGACTGCTGTAACATTTGCTAACGGTACTCGGATTGGTATATCCACCACAACCGGTACAGCTGCTCGTGGACAATCTGTAAACTGTGTTGATGGTAGTACAGTTGTAACTTTAAGAGACAAAGAGACACGAGCAGTATTCGATATAAACATGGAAGACCTCTCAGGTATGTTAGAAGGTAATGGTGAAATACCAACAGTTATCGATTTTAATAAGTAAAGGATCAATTATGGCAGATTTATATAAACATAAAACATTTAAAAATACAAATTTCGAAGTATTAACTGATGATGGATTCAAAGACTTTAAAGGTATCATAGTCGGTGATAATAAAGACAAACTAAAATTAACATTTAAAAGTGGTAAATTTATTATATGTACACCTAAACATAAGATTACATTATGCTCAAACGGTACATATAAATACGCTAGCGAATTAAATGTTGGTGATATTATATACGGGGATGAGGTGGTTACTAGTATTGATGTAATTCAAAACAATGACAAGGTGTATGAATTATTGCATGTAGCTGATAATCATAGATACTATGCAAATGGTATCTTATCTAATCAATGTTTAGTACTAGACGAGCTTGCCTTTATTGAACCTCACCTCGTCGATGAGTTCTGGAAGTCAGTATACCCTATTATTTCATCATCTAAGAAGTCTAAGATATTTGTAGCGTCAACGGCTAATGGTACAGGTAACTTATTCCATCGATTATATGACGCAGCCGATAAAGGTGAATCTAACTGGGCGTGTGATAAGATTCTATGGAACGAAATACCCGGGCGTGATGAAAGATGGAAAGACGATACTATTGCTTCTATTGGCTCGATGGAAGCCTTTAACCAGGAATTTAACTGTGAGTTCTTAGACTTGGGTGAGAGTTCGTTAAACGAGGAACAATACGCACGTATGGTAGCAGGTTGTGAAGATCCTAAATTTATATTTGAAGAAGGTAAGTACCGGTTATGGGAAGAGCCAGTTAGTGATGGTATATATATAGCAAGTGTTGATACAGCTGAAGGCATAGGCTCAGATAGTTCAGTTATTCAGATCTTTGAATACTCTGATCTAACTAATATACGACAAGTAGCTATATACTCCTCTAACACTATATCACCAGTTAATTTTACAGAGAAGGTACATGAGATACTAAAGCACTGGGGAAGCCCTCTTGCATGTATCGAAAGGAATAATTGTGGAGCACAGGTTGTCGATAACTTAAAGAAAATTCACCAGTATGATAATATTGTATCGTGGGGTGCATCAACAGCTGGTAGGGCAAAAAATCAACTAGGTATCGTCGCCCACACTAATACAAAGCAGAAAGGTGTTACTAATATGAGATACTGGCTCAACGATCTCGAGGCAGTCAACTTAAAGGATATACATACAGTAAAAGAGTTAAAAGACTTCGTAAGGTATCCGAACGGTACATGGGCGGCTAAAAGAGGAGCTGGTTACCATGATGATAAGGTAATGGCTATGCTATGGAACTTGATAATGCTTGACGATGAATTAATAACTAGATACTTCGAAGTATTACAGACTGATAAAAATAACAAGCCTCTAAAGATTAAGCAATTTGACTTCGGGATTAAATATTTTATGAACCCAACCTCTATATATAGTGGTGAAGGCAGAGAAGATGGTTTTAATGATACAACGCCTATTATAATAGGCAATGCTCAAAATACTGACTCTGACATGGATCAACTAATGGGAATGGGCTGGAAGCCTCTATAATATGTCAATACAACAATCACAGCTAAATAAAAGTAGGTTAGATAAATTCCTATGCGTCATCAACCTGCCTGAAGGTCTCAGGGGTATCAACGATAATAACATCGGATCTACTGCTAATAATAAGATTAATGAAAATTCATTGCAATTTTCCGTATACGGTGCTGTTGTTCCTGATGTAACAGTACCTGACGTTATACTACCTTATGCTGGCCAGTCATTCAAGCTATCTAGTAATACAAGACCTCCTTATGCTAATGTAACTGTTAGTTTTACCGTTGATAGTAAATTCAATAACTACTGGGTTATATATAAATGGCTTGATTTACTTAATGACGATAAAGAGTCTGTTTTTGATGCGCAGGATATTGCTGAAACAACCAAAGTATCTTCTGAATCCCGTACTTCAGATAAAGAGCGAAATAGATCCTCTACACCACCAGAGTTATACCAGTCACTTATTACCATATACGGTATGGATGAATTCGATAAACCTATAGTTCAATTCGACTACACAAAAGCGTTTCCGGTATCCTTAGGCGGTATTAATTACAATTACCGTGAATCTGGTGAGATTGAAATAGATTTTGAATTTGCGTTCTCGCAATTTTTAGTGAAGTTACCGTAATTTTTATCCCGTATAGCCATAAATAATATTATGGCACGTACAATTCAATCACCGGGTGTTGAGATTAATGAGATAGATTTATCTCTGAGACCTAACATACCTGCAGGCACCACAATTCTAGTTCCAGGCTTCTCAGATAAAGGCCCGACTGATGAAGTTATTCAAGTAACGAGCGCAAGTGAGTTTGAGCAAATCTACGGATTGCCCACTACACCCGCGGAGCGTTACTTCTACCATTCAGTTAGACCTCTATTCAATTCCCCAGCTAATATTCTTGCATACAGACTACCATATGGAGAATCGACCGGTGCAGGTTTTGGTAACAGTTATGGAGCACTTGCATACCCTGCGACTGGTATTGCACTATCCGGAAGAGGTGCCGATCTGGAGACATACACACAACCAACTTCAAGTAACTCAAACGGTGATGAAGTAGATGTACCTGGTGTATATGTACTCGGTAAGCCCTACCACATGGAGTTGACTCAGGAGCAATACTTCCAGGTACTTCAAAATGAAGGATTTAACTGGACTAACGATATAACAGCACTACCAGACTCATACGAAAATCTAGGTAACGCTGCAGTAGTTGTTCTTAATAAGGGCCAGACGACAGTTAATAGCCGGTTTGAAGGATACTACATCGGTCTTGCTGATAATACCAACCTAAACGATGCAACAGACTTCGATGCTATATTAACAGCAGAGACAGTAGCTACTAGCGCAACTGTTACATCCAGCTATCTAAGACTACCAACTCAGAGATTAAACTTTACTCTCTCAGGTGCAAATGATGCAATGACTAACACATTCGGTCAAGAGACTGACAGTATATCCGAAATCATGGAGAATCTGACTGATTTTGATATTGCAACACCACAATACGACGATGTACTATCAGTTGGCTTATTTAAACTAAGACAGTCAGTGTTCGCTGCTGATGTTATTAAGCTTGATTACATCCTATCTGAAAACTATGTAGGTTCATTCGACTTCCACAGACAACAACAAAGTCAGCAAGGTGGAGCTCCTCAGAGCTTCTTCCTCGGATTTAGAGAAGATGAGTCACCTAATATATCAGTAATGATTAATGATAACCTTTCACACAGAAATGGTGAGACTTACCTCGATCTTAATGGTAACCCTATTAACAAGATAAGAGTTGCTAGCAGTAAGTTTACAAGCAACTCAACCGGTAAGGCTCACTTCTCAGCACTATCAGCTGGTTATATCCCTGAGACATCACTGGTACCAACAACAAGTACTGCTCTTATCAATAACGTATTCAGTACTCTATCTGGAGCGGTAGTTAATCTAGGAGCTGCTGACTCGCTATTTACTGTAGGTGCATATGCCAATGCTAACCTACAAGCAGAGCAAAAGGATCTAGGTAGTGTACCGGAGAAGATTGATAGACTACTCGATACCATTGAAAACCCCGAAGTATTCGATCTAGATATTACAATTGAAGCTGGTCTCGGTACTATTAACGCTGCAAGAAAGCAGAATGGCGATGATAAGTACTTCGATGACCTGACAAACGTTTCAGCAATGTCCGGTTTCTATACATCAGACATTACTAAGATATCTGATGAAGCTGCGACTTACAGAGATAACTGGAAGACAATCTACAATAGGTTTAACGACTTTGCGGAGAAGAGAAGAAAGGATCATATGTTTATTGCTGATTTGCCTAGACCTATATTTGTACAAGGACGGAACTTCAGGACCTTAGATGATCCTGATAAGAACTTCTCCTTGAATGTATCCAAGCCAGTACAAGCTTTTACAACTATTCTTAATTCAAGTTACTCTACTACATATGCTTGCTGGAGTAAGGTTTATGATAGTTCATTAGACGATCAAGTATGGGTACCGTTCTCTGGTACTGCTGCGAGTCAAATGGCTAATACAGATGCTAACTTCCAACCATGGTTTGCACCAGCTGGATTTAGTAGAGGTAGAGTCGGTGGTGTTAATGATATTGCGCTATACCCGAAGCAGAAGCAAAGAGATCAACTCTATAAGAACTCGGTCAACCCAGTTGCATTCTTCCCAGGTGACGGTTTTGTAACATTCGGTCAGAAGACCTTACAAGCAGCTCCGACAGCGTTTGATAGAATCAATGTACGTAGACTATTCTTAAATCTTGAGAAAGCAACGAAGAATACTGTTAAATACTTCTTGTTTGAGCCTAACACACTACTTACAAGAACGAGAGTTATTAATACACTCACACCTATATTCGAGAACGCCAAGAATACTGAAGGACTATACGACTACCTGATCGTATGTGATGAGAGAAATAATACACCAGATATTATTGATCAGAATGAAATGGTTGTAGACATTTATCTAAAGCCAGTTCGCGCCGCTGAATTTATTCTCGTTAACTTCTACGCAACACGTACAGGTACAGACTTCACCGAAATCGTTGGATAACATTAAATATAATTAGCTATGGCAGACGTAAAACAAACAATACAGGACTTTTATACTCAGGCACAAGCAAAGGATTTCGCAAGAAATAACTTGTTTAGAGTGCTTAACATCGACTTTGGTAGTGGTAGTGATACATCTATTGGAGAAGATGATCTAATATATGCTACGACAGCTACTCTACCTGGTAAGACAATTCAGGATGTTGTAGTACCTTATATGGGTCTAGATTTCCACGTACCAGGCACTGTTAAATATAACAACTCTGCCGGATACAGCTTGACCTTTAGAGCTGATGAATCTTATAAATTGTATGAGAAGTTCCAGCAAGTTATTAATGATACTTTTGATGATTCAACATCCACAGGTAACTACTTTACACCTAAAGCTGATTCTGTTATTGACCTAGTACAGTTAGATAAGGAATTAAACAAACAAGCACAGTATCAACTAGTTGGTGCGAGTATACGATCTGTAGGTGATCTTTCATACGATGTAACAGCCTCTGGTGAAGTACAAACCTTCACCGTTACTATCGCATACCAGTATTATAGGAAGACATCATAACATCTTTTTTATAACTTTAAAGGCCGTACCGTAGGTACGGCTTTTTTTTGCTTAAATATTTGTGTATGAGTATTCTTAACGCTGCCGGTAAATTTCTACAAGGTGTAAAAAGTGTAACACAGGGTAACCTAGGTGGTTCACTCGGGCAACCGAATGTGCAGCTATTCGGTACTAATATACCAGGGATACCGTTAGTTAGTTTTAGAGATTCATTCATAAAATCGATGGAGTCCTGGATAGGTGCTATCCCACTGAGAACGCAGTATATTATATTTTTCGACCGCTTCCCTAGCGGACTGAAAACTAGTATGTTACAGAGCCTTGAACCTGTTCAGGGAGATAAGAAGGGATTTGATATTGATAGAGCGAGAGCAGTATTAACATCTTATCCGTTTCAAGGTATTAATGGGTGTATGTTTGCTCAAGGTGCCTCTATACCTGATGATACATTTGAGGTTAATCACGCTACGATAACTAACAATAGAGGTTTTATTCCAGGTCCCGTTAGCAGCGGTAGATCTAACTTCTCTCCACTTACCCTAAACTTCAGAGAGACAAATACATCGTTTGTTGATAGTTTGGTTAGACCTTGGGTCATCTTGGGAGCACATGCAGGTATGGTTGCTAGACCTGAAGATTCAGACCTAAACGTTAAAACTAATGCAACAATAGTACAGTATACAAGATCATTTCAAAAACTGTCACAGATACCTAGAAAGGTTTGGCGGTTTTATAATTGCGTGCCCATGAGTGTAGATAGCAGGAATTTATCATATGATGCTGAAGCACTAGAGACATATAATACTAAATGGGCATATACTCACTATACAGTCGAGGACAATTTATACTTGCCATTACCTGACTTGATTGATAAATTATTTTAATGGTCTCAAGTCAACTATCGATACCTCTTAAGAGAGGCCTGGTATTCTTTAAGGAATTATCATATCTAGAATATAAGAATGTATGTAAAATGCTACTTTCTAGTGATACTGCTGAGGTCAATAATTGCTTCGAATCAATCACTCAACGTATATCATCGAGTTACGATCTCAATATTATCGATAAATTTGAAGCATTAATATATATCAGAAACTCTATACTAGGTAATGATATAGCACTCGCTTATGATAATAGAAGTATCAATTTTTCGCTAAAAGACCAATGCATAGGTATGTTTCACGAGGATACTTTCGAATATGGGGGGTGTAAATTCACAACACCTATATATTTTTATAATAAAGATATTACAACTATCGTAGCAGATTACCTCTATGAAGTTAATGGTAATAATTTAGATGGATTTTCAGTACCTGAAAAAATCTTAATATTAAATGAAACAGACATACATATTACAAAGGTTGTAAATATTATAAACGAAATTAAAGGTAAAAGTAGCATCGCTATTCTAGATGGTGGAGCAGAAATTAATGTGTATGATACTTCGATACTACAATTTCTTAGAGAAATTTTTAGTAGTGATTTAATGGAGCTGTATGAATTTGAGTATAATATAACACAACGATTAAATTTAAAAGGTGCTGACCTACTACATTATACATTACCAGAACTTAAGATTAATTTAAATTTCTATAGTAAGGAGCAGGCAGAAAAAGCTGAAGCTGAAAACAGTAGAAATCCTGATACCGGTGAGTAAATATTAATATGTCCGATGTAAGTAGTATTATTCAAGAGCTTAAAAAAGCTAAAAAAGTTATAAGTGTATTCTCACCTACACTCAAAAACGATATCGATATCTCACCTATTACACTGGCTCAGCAATCTAAGATTATCGAAACTGTATCAAATATTACAGCTAGTGCCGGCAGCCCTGTTTTAGCCATTCTAGAGTTTAACAATGTGATGTACTCTATTCTTAAAAAGAACATCAACGAATACCAGCCCGTATTCAGTACTATTGACCGTACTAACTTTATGCTCGCACTCAAGGGATATATTGATAATATTGTTACAAGTAGTGATAACATAGACTTCGATATTAAGAAGATGCTTGAGAGAAACGAAGGGATTGAATTAGAAATCGAACCTGAGAGCGCTACTGTCGAAGATATTACATTTCACCTCTCACCACCTACAATGGACGATGACCATATTGTTAACAGCCTTGTTCTACGTAAATATAGAAATAACTCATCCGGTAAGACTCTTTTGAGTGATGTCTATCATTTTGAATCAATAAAATTTATTAAAGCTATCTCTATTGGTGACCAAACCCTAGAGATCAGAAAAGATACTAAGAGCCTAGACATTATCAAAGAACTGGATACTGTACAATTACGACCAGTATACACATATATTGGTAAGGTCAGGGCTGCAGAGGAGGCATTAACCCGGCACGTTACTGCTGATGAGCAACTGGATATTACCCCAGATTTATTTATACAGTAGTGTAATGTATAAATAAATGTATGGCAGACCCAACTCTTGCAGATGCAATTACACTACTGACTAAAGTATCAGGTGATACGGTACAGAGATTAAAATCTCTAGAGAAAGAAGTACGCGCATCTATATCTGGTTCACAAAAGTCGAGTACATCTCGTGGTTCTACAACACCACGGGAAGCACCATTACCGCGGGAGATTGTAGAAAAGCCAGACGCTGTAGTGGTTACTGATTTCGGCCCCGCCGCTGAAGATGATCTAGCCGCTGCTTTTGGGCGAGAAACTGAACGTGTTTTAGAGAAACAGCAAGAGAAGAATAATAGTGATTTTGGAACTATTTTAAAACTCTTAGGTGTAGGTGCAGCCGTCGCGGCATTAGCTAATGGTGAAGGTATTATAGGTCTTGTAGCTGGGTTACAGCGTGTCTATAAAAAAATCGATAAGTTTGCTAGTAGAGCCTCAAAGGTTCTAGGGCAGATGGGTAAATCAATCACTCGATTTGCGACAACTATTGGTAGGTCAGCAAAGACAATATTTAGTAATGCTCGTAAAGCTATGAGTAAGGCTGTTAGCTCAATGGGTAAACAGGCGCGCCGACTAGTTAGTAAGCTAGGTAGTAAGCTCACAAGCGTTGCATCAGGTATTAAAAATGGTATCAGTAAAGCTATTACAAAGGTTACGGGAGTAACTAGCTCTATATCAACTAAATTCGGCGGTGCCTTTAAAGCTATCGGTAGTAAGATAACTAGCTGGGGTAGTGCTCTGAAGTCGGGTATGCAAAAAGCTGTAAAGGCCGCGGCAGCTGCCGCGCAAGCAATCACCGGTAAGGCAGCCGGCTTCTTCGAGAAAGCTGCAAAATTTGCCAGCGACAAGGTTAGTAGTGCTAAGAAAGCAGTGGGTGGCGCGGTGCAAACTACTGTGAAAAAAGCCGCTAGTGTAGGTAAAGCAGTAGGTGGAGCAGTGAGTAGTGGAGCTAGTAAGGTTGGTAGAGCGGTAGGCGCTAAGGCGATAGATATTGCAAAAGGTGCTCTTAAGGCAGCAGCAAAGTCTGGAGGTGGGATTATGAAGCTACTTAGAGTTGCCGGTAAGTCTCCAGTACTTGCCCCTGTACTTGAAAGTATATTCGTCAAGAAGGATGTTAATGAGTTGCAGGACATGTACGCTAATGGTGAAATTGACAGAGAACAGCTAGCTGAGGCTGTTGGTAAGAGAGGATTAGAGGCAGTCGGTGGAGTAGTAGGTGGGCTTGGTGGAGCTGCCTTAGGAGCACTTTTAGGACCACTCGGTGCAATTGGTGGTGGAATTGCAGGTGATATAGGTGGCCGGTGGGTAGCAAATAATGTAATCGCACCAATGATGGGTGACAACGTTGAAAAAGTCGGTAATTGGGCACTCGATAGCTGGATGTTCAGAAACTATGTACCTAAAGAGCGAAAAGGGGAGGTAGACTTACTCGCACAAATCGACGATGGTATTATCTTTAGCCAGGACGGCCGTGTATTAGCTCAAGCAAATCCAAGCGATACAATATACGCTATGAAAGAGGGCGGACCGCTACTAACAACCCTAGCATCCGGCTTCGAAAGTAATGGTAAAATATTAATAAATCTACATGAAATGCATACTGAACACATGACCACTCAAATTGAATTAGATGAGGAGCGCAATAGCTTATTACTGGAGCTCGGAAAATTACTTTACGCTTCATTAGATCTTGATTCTAAGGGTGGTGGTACTTTAAGCCCCAGCATGCTGAAATTTGCAGGCACTTCTATAGCAGATATCAGATCATTACTAACTTCACCAGCTTAGTATATGGTAAATATACATGCAATATAAATATATATAATGAACTTATGGCACCTTAAAATAGGGAACACCCCAACGTTACCTATACTGGAGAGATCGGGTGGTGGTATCACCGCATCCGGCGGCGACCTAACTGACCTAACTAATCTCGCAGGATACACTGATGGTGCAATGGCCGATCCAATTAATGTCGTAGATGATTTCCGATGGACTGTAAGCCCAGGTGGTTCGAGGTCTGATGTGCCGCGGTTACACATAACTGAGAAGAGAATTAAGCTCAACTCCACAGTTACAAACCTCGCGTATAGTGCAACTGCTGCAGTTGATAGTATCGGAACTGCGGTTCAGACAGCAGGCGGTTTAGTCGGAGCTGTAGCCGGCAAGGCTGGTGTCCAGAGCGTACAAAAGTTTATTGATGAGGGGTCGCAAAAACTTAAAGCGCTGGAGAGAAAACTCCAACAGGAGGTTCTAAATACCGGCGGCTTCCAAACCTCTGAAAACCCAGCTCTTCAACCATATGATGGCTTGTATAGCCTTGAAAACACTGGATTCAGTTACTACTTTCCATATCTCGATGATCAATATAATTCGATTTCTAACAACTTCGGAGAATCTAGCGAAGGGTTTGTAGCACCACTAGCTAATAAAGCGGCTGACCTCGCTGCGGGTGTCGCTGGCGTAGCGAATATAGTAAAGCCAGGTACTTATATTGAAAAGGCTAAGCAATTTACTATGGGCGACACAGGTAGGACCTTAACTTTTTCATTACCTCTACTTAATACCATATCTATTGATGATATATCTAGAAACTGGCAGTTGTTATTCGGTTTAATCTACCAGAATACCCCCGGTAGAATTAGTAAGAGTATAATTGATCAACCAGTATTATATGAGATACGCCTCCCCGGGGTAGCATACATGCCCTATGCTTATATCTCCAAATTAGACGTAAAATTTATTGGTTCGCGTAGAAACATGAGGATACAGGTACCTATACAGTCACCTGGATCAGATGTTTCTACGACTTCTATTGAGACAGTAATTCCTGACGCGTACCAGCTCGATATTTCTGTAACTGGTTTAAATGCTGAGACGAGAAACTTTTTATATGCTAATATATCTGATTCAAAATTGACTGTAACCTCTCCTCGCCCGTTTACAGAGGCTGAGCTCGATGCAACATCACCACCATATCTACTACCCACTAATCGCGGAGATGGGTTTGAAGGACCTGGTGTACTACCGAGTCCACCTACACAAATTACAGCGGATGGAATCTCATTGAATCCTAGTGGTTTTAACCCAGTAGAGGTACCTGCACAACCCTAAGCCTAGTTAAATACCGGGAATAGGTGATATAAGAGTTACCCGGTTATAAATATTAGTATGACCGACTTAGGTAAATTTCAAGAGGGTATTACTGATTTAGATGTACTTGAACAGTACAGGTATGAGAATATCTTTAAGGTGTACGAAACCGGTGATAAAGATTTCTTCTACTATAATATACTAAAAAAAATACGATTACCTGATGATATCGATAATAACCTACTCAATACTGTAGCATATAATAGTGCACTACCAGTCACAACACTGAGCTATAGAATATATGGTACTACATACCTATGGTGGTTGATTATGGTGGTGAATAATATCTCAAATCCTGTAAAGATAGCAGGCGGTACACGGATAAGATATATTAAAAAGCAATACCTGAAGCCTGTCATAGATAGTTTAAAACAGCAATTGCAGTAATGAGATATAACTTTGATACCTACTACGAGGAGAGATTTAGCTCTATTATAGATACGCAGAAGTATCTATTTAAAGTAACTTTGTTTAACCCAGAAGGGGATATGGTTACTCTTACTAAAAGAGAGGTTATGGAGCTTAAGCTCATCGACAATCTACGAGACCCATGGGTAAGAGGCTCTATAGCTCTCGATAATACGGAGGCTGCTCTAGAGAGATTTGTAACTGACCCTGCTGAGCGTGAGTTTCGCCCTGAGATTGAACCGTTAAAAGGCTACACCTACCGTGGAGATGGTAGAGATTTTATTCAGATTGAGATCATACCTCTAGATGATGGTCCATTATCAGAGTTTACAAATAATGATGAAAGCTTTAACACATTATTTGGTCTCAGGTATATTTTTAGTATAAAGCAAGGTAGTAGTACCACTATTAATGGTACAGACTGTAAGCTTTTTAATATCGGTGATGTAGATGAGGAGATCTTAAAGGAGAAGAAAGCATTTTTCTCAACTGGTAAGCTAGCTTCACCCGAGGGAGTAGAAGCAGCGCAATCTAATAATGAAGGTAGATATGCTACCACGGGTCAGAGTATAAAGGCTATACTATCTGATACAATAGGTGAACAGGGTAATATTATTGATGATTCGAGTTTCGAAGACGGTGCATCTAAGCTATTCTACTCATCACCTATTAATAATACGGCTTATGACGACATACAATACCTCTTAGAACGCCATGTAAGCGATGGTGCATCAAATGACTTCTCGTTTTTAAAAAAATCCAACTTCACAGGTGAATACACTTTACGGAGCGCGGAGAGTATGTATGCTCAGGCATTTCAAAAAAGCAGAAACGTAGGTGGTGAGCTATTTACTGAGAACTTTACCATTAACGGGTTAAACGGTAGTGATTCAACCGTAATTGAACCATCTAAAAAAGTACCGGCCGGTGCTCCAGAGTTTGGTAGTAAGGGTGATATACTGAGTTATAATTTTTTTGATACCGACGGCGAGCAGTACAAGAAGGATATTAAGACTCAGGTTGTCAATTCATATGATTTTAAAAATAAGAAATTTAATATAGAGGTCAAGGATAGTAACGCTACCACAGTACGTGATAAGTTTAGCGATATATATGTGAGCCCACTCAAAGGCGAAAATAACAAGCCCTTTCCCAACCTACCATTGACAAATTCGCAAAAAGAAAATCAGACATTTGATTCAAATTTTTCTGAATATGGTGAGTCTCCGGAGATTAGAAAGGCATACGGTGTCAATAAACTATTAAAGTCAAGTCTGTTTTCTAATATGGCTATAGAGATTATTATTAAAGGTCAGCTTTTTAGGAAAACGGGGACTTTCTTCTCCGTCGATAGGGAAGGAGCGTATATTGAGAATCAATACGATAGTAAGGTATTAGGCATGTACCTATTAACAGAGATAGAGCATCAATTCATTGATGATGCAACCTACATTCAACGAATTGTCGGCATAAAAACCAATCACTTTAATAACCCTAACTTCGAAGAGAATATAACGTAATGAGTAATCAAGTTTCCTTAACGCCCGAATACTTAGGAATGGTACAGCAAACCAGTACCGATTTTTATGAATCAAATAACTCCCTATTTGAGAGTTTTCAAGAATTCCTAGATGAGCTAGGTACATGTATAGATTTAGAAAAGGCTAAGAGTAGCCAGGATATTGTACAGAGTATTAGTAACGTGTACATGGAGTTAAATAACACGAAACTTGATAACTATAACGAGCAATTTCAATTGTACTTTATCGAGAAATATCAAAGCCTCTTGACATCTGTTAAGGATTTTATTACTGATAGCTTGGGCGCGAATAATGTATATTTAATAGCCTTTAGTGATGATATAGGTAACATTGCTAATCAAACTAGTGTAATTGATAACAGTACGTCACCTTTTTTTGACACGTACGATACTTTTTTTAACTACCCTAATAGTCTCCCCGCTTCACTTTACAATAAAGTATCACAAACACAGTTAGATAACAATATAAGATTATCCGTATACACTGACGCTTTAATGAAAACAAACCTTAAAGGTCTACAGACATCTACAGATGCAAATATTGCGCTCTCAGCGCATGGTGATAATCTAGTTAATGATAATCTTTATATAGATCGGTTATTCTTACTAAAGGACCCAGTAAATGCTAAGATTAAAACTCTTCTTAAAAATATGGCTGACTTTATTAACTTCTTTAAAGAGGTTAACTGGCAGGATAGAGATATAAGCAGAGTTAGTATAGATCTAGCTTATAGTACAACAGTTGAAGGTGTATCGACGACACTAGACATGTTAAAGAACAAAATAGAAGCTGGGGATAGTGCGAGTGAGTCGAACCTAGATGATAGGTACGACGCAACCGGAGCTTAGTCTCGTGTTGTAATAGATTCTACATCTTCAACAATATCTGCCTCAAGAATTAGTTTCGACATTAATTCCTCCCTGTTCAGTAGTAGCTTATGGTCCTGATCAGTCTGCTGTAATACCTTTTTACTTTCAATATCTAATGTCTTTATAAAGACAGCATTCTTATTCTTCTCATTCGATATGTGCATCTTCTGCAGACTATCTAGTGCCGTTGATGACGATGATATTAATTTAGCAAGTGCTTCAACGTCTCTACTATCTGGAGCTGCAGAAACATATTCACCTATTTCGTCAATATATGACATACTATCCTTAATTAGCTTACCGGTATTATTTAAAATAAAAGCTTCAATGTCATCTTTATCGAGCGTAAATTCTTCTTTTTGGTCAGAGGTAGCCTTTACTTTGATATCACCTTTCGCTTTGAGAGCATCTAGTAAATCATTGACATCTGGATTAGTTTCCTCGTTCGACATAAAAATATTTAATATAAACGCTTGAATATTCAAGATTAGCCTTTACAATAAACTATATATGAATAATAATTTTGTAAAAATTGACGCTGAGATTAAATTTGTTAAGACTCATGATAACGCTAAGCTACCTCAAAAGGCTCATGGTGATGATAACTGCTACGACCTATTTGCAGTAGAAGATACAACCATTCCAGGTACTCGAACTACAGCCCTGTCCTCGCTTCATCAAACCGGTGTATCTGTTGGTAGTGCTGTGGTACCTGTTGGTATTAAAGTTGGCTATATTACCCCGGGATTCGGGTTTGTAATTAAACCTAAATCTGGTCTAGGTTTTAAGGCTAGCCTACAACCACACCTAGGTGAGATTGATACCGGATACCGTGGCGACTGTGCAGTAAAAATGTATAATTTCTCTGATACAGACTACTCTTATAAAGCAGGTGATAAAGTAGCTCAGATTAAGGTAGAGAGGAATTGGGAGACTAGTGTAGTATGGACTGATGAAGTTGAGGTAGCTGAAAGAGGTGAAGGCGGCTTTGGCTCAACTGGTAAGTAGCCTATGCAAAGGAACTCCATTATAATAAATTAACATTTTAACTAAAAAAGATATGGGAAAAACAACAAGACAACGAATAACAGAAAAAAAAGTAGGTAACGCTAAAGTACGTAAGACAGTAACCGTAACTGTCACTAAACCACCTAAAAAGAAGAGAAAGTAATGTTTAACAAACTTTGGGCCGAGAAGTATAGACCAAAAACACTAGCTGATTTAGTTCTATCAGATACTAATAGAAAGTATTTCGAGTCTGTTGAAGACGAAATACCGAACTTACTATTTGTTGGTACTCCTGGTTTAGGTAAAACTACACTAGCTAGAATTCTTGTCAAGGATACCTTAAAGTGTCAGTACTTGTATATTAATGCATCTGATGAGAATGGAATCGATACTATCCGCTCAAAGGTTGTTGGGTTTAGTCAGACTAAATCGCTTACTGGCGGTATTAAGGTTGTTATACTTGACGAAGCTGATGGTATAACTATTGATGGTCAGCGTGCTTTACGTAATACTATGGAGGAGTATAGTAGTCAGACCCGCTTTATTCTAACTGCGAATTATAAGCATAAGATCATCCCTGCTATTCAGAGCCGTACTCAGTCATTCGATCTCAATCCTCCATTCGATGATGTGTTGAAGCGTATTGTCAATGTTATAAAGATTGAAGGTATTAAGATCGGAGATGATCAGAAGGCTAATTTTATAAACGTAATCAAGCAGAATTATCCTGATATTCGTAAGATCATTAACGCTGTACATAAGGCGTGTGTAGATGGTGAGTTTAATATAGATATAGCCTTAGATAGTAAAGAGCTTGTCGATAGGATTCATACTGACATACAAGGTAGCGATGCAATGGGGCTGCGCAAGTATCTTATCGAGAATGAAAATGAGTTTCAAGGTGATTATCATAATCTCATGAAGCAGTACTTGAACTTTATATATTCAAGTACGCTCCATGACGATAAGAAACGAGAATATATCCTCGTGCTTAGTGATTATATGTATAAAGATGTCTTTGTATTAGACAAAGAGATTAATGCGTTTGCTTGCTGGGTAGCATTGAGCAAGATTTAGGACATATACTGCGATGTATAGCTCTCATTAACCGCAGGAGATGGTGTCGCTGGCTTTGAAGGTATCTTAGTATTCTTCTTAGCTAGCGAGCGCTCTGATTTTTTAAGGCTATCACCTTGCTGTGTCATCGTTTGCTGTTGCTCTTCGTTTTCTTCAGCTTCGACCGGGTCAATTTGAACCTTATTGTCATACTTTACTGAGTCAGGTACTGGAGCACTTCCAAAATCTGCACCGTGACCACCATCGTCAGCAACCAAAATACCCATAGGTACAGCAACTGAATTCTGATTATCATAGAGCCCGTTAGTAAGTTCAATAGCTACAGTAGCGATAAAACAATTACCTCTGTTATCCTCATTACCTGGAGCGGAGCTAGGGTACTTTGTTTTAATATTGATTACCTTTTTATTAAGGTCTGTATCCTTAAACATCTTTACAACGAAGTCTTGAACTGATTTATCCAATTCCTTAAAACCGTCGTGAGACTTATAATCGTCTGCTAACTGAACCCTATCACCGGTCAGGATACCACCGTTGTTCATTTTCTGGATAGTTGCCTCTATGAGATTTAAAAAATTGTTTGCCATATTATTATTTATGGTTTCGAGTTAATAATTCCATTGCTTAAATAATATATACAATGGCAGAGATTAACTTAAATATACTAACTCAAGACCAACCACAGAAAGCAGATAAAGTTATCTTTAACGACATCAGATTAGATCTGGTTCTAGGTTATACAAATAATGACCCTCTTGTTAAGGGTAAAGAGGTTAGAGATATTATTGACGACGTTAATGTTGATGCAATACAAAACGCATTTATCAACCTCATAACAACATCTCCAGGGGAGAAGCCACTGAACCCTACTTTTGGTATTAATTTCGGTGATCTTCTATTTCTACCCGTAACAGAGGAGCGAGCTGATGTTATAGGTACAGGTATTATTGATACAGTAGCAGCAAATGAGCCACGAGTCAACATTATCAACTTAACAATAACACCGGATATTGAGAATCATAGCTATATATGTAATTTCACATATAGTATCCCTAGATTCGCAGGAGCTAAATTTAATCTCTCCGGTAATTTATCTCGTTCCGGATTTTCCGTTTAATTAATGTTTTTTATTCATAAATAAATATATGGCGGATAATACTGACTTTACTTTACCGAAGGATGCGTATGCAACTTTCGATGCCCTAACTTTAAAGAGCTTAATTAAGCAGCGCTTAAGGGAAGGTAATACTTTTACCGACCAGGATTTCGAAGGTAGTAACTTATCTGCTATTATTGATATAATTGCTCTATCATACCACCTTTCATTATTCTACCTCAACCAAACTTCTTCTGAATCTCTATTCAATGAATCAACTGTTTTTGAAAATATTAATAGGATTACAAAGCTTATTGGGTACAAGCCAACTGGTTATAAGACAGCAGTATTACCGTTTCAAGCAGAAGCTAGTAGTAGGTTACCAGTAAATGTATATACTATAAAGAGGTATTCGTATTTCGCAGTTGATGGTACTGACTATTCATTTATTAGTGACGCGTCATTCAGTAAGACAACCGGCGCTGATGAGCAACTTACAGCCTTGTCTGAAAATACTCTACTGTATCAGGGCAAATACATCGAACATCCAGTCATTTCAGCTATTGGAGAAGAGTTTGAAACTGTAACACTACTAGTTAGAGATAATATTAACCAGACCCCTGTCAATATTGAGACTGACTCAATTAATGTATATGTCAAGAGTGTTAATACAGGTAAGTATAACGAGTTTACGGAAATTAATTCTCTCTTTAATACTAATAATACAGATTATGTATTTGAAAAACGGTTAAATGAGAACGGGTTTTATGAAATAAAATTCGGTAATGGTGTCAATGGTGCACGACTCAATCCTGCAGATGAAATTTTTATATACTACCTTAAGAGTGATGGTATAGCTGGTAAGGTCTCCGCGGGTAAGCTTGATGGTACTAACCTTAATACGTTTACAACAACACAATTTGAGGCAATATCACCTGATATCTACGAGTCTAATATACTTGTCTTAACACCTAATCTCGCCTCAGCGATAGCATTTACAAACTCCGTCGGTTCTACAAGCCCTAATGACATTGAAACGGTTGATCAGATTAAAGAAAATGCTCCTAGAACCTTCTTCGCACAGAATAGAATTGTTACGAATGACGATTTCCAGGCGTTTATTGAAAAGAGGTATAGTAATATAATTTCAAGCACTGTTCTAGTGAGTAATGAGTCATTTGTCGATAATGTTATAAAATATTATTATGATCTAGGGCTTGATAGACCTAACCAGGATTCGAGATTCTTATTTAACCAGGTAAAATTTTCCACTACAAACCAAGCTAACCAAGTATATGCTTTCATGGTACCTAAAATAAAGATAACGGATAGTGATAATAATTTATCTTACTTGACACAAGCTCAGAAGTCAGAAGTTATTAATACTGCTCAGTCACAGAAGATAATTAACTCCGAAATACAGCCCATGGACCCGGTATATGTAGGTGTTACGGTTGGACTACAAGATATATTCAATACCAAGCCTTCTGTCGATGATATCGAGTATACTGACTTAGTTATACAGCGTAAGCAGAACAACAGAATTAGCGCATCACGTATTATAGAGGAGGCCAATAACGTTTTTGAAGAAGCCTTTGACCCGGCGAATCTGGAACTAGGTGATGTAATTAACATTACAGCTATTACTACAAAGATTTTAGGTATTGAAGGTGTGTCAGGCTTAAGAACTGTCAAGCGTAGTGCTGATACCGGTGAAGAAGTTAGAAGTGTACCGTTCCTAAACATATATAACTTCAACGCTGCCTACGCTGACGTCGATATTGCAAGTACAGGCTCTAACGTGGCGTTACCATACTTCAAATTCCCATTTTTATATAATAGTGAGTTGAAGAGTAGAATTAAAGTAGAAATTATTGATTAATTATGCCAATAACATCACCACAAACCCAGTTCTATAATTTTGATAGAGATTATAGCAGTCTGCCACCTATCAATCTACCCATACGTGTTGTTGACCCAGCTACGAGAGAGAGTAAATGGGGTGGTCTATCAGCTATTCCAGGATTCGCGAATGAGCAGTATACATTCAAAATCTTTCCGGATTTTTACGGGACAGATCTTAACGGAATATCGGCTTCACCACTTGCTGATAGCTACCGGTATTTTATTGACTTAGGCGACGGTACGATCTCAACCGACCTAACTGCATATCACTATTATAAGTACCCAGGTGATTATAGAGTTACATTGGTAGCAGTAGATAGTGCAGCGAACTTCTATAGTGTCGTTACCCGACCTACTATCAGCATAAGCAACGCTATACCTGATAAATTATTCCTAACATACCAAGAAGGTAGTAGCGCACTCAACTCCTCTCTTAAAAATCCAATTATACTAACTAGATTTAATTCATATCAAAGCTGGCCAGCGGTATCCGCAGATGGTGGTTATAGTATTAATTTGAGTGTGTCAGGTAATAAGAGTAAAGCTACGACGAATACAGATTATTATAGTGATATAAATGCTCACTTAAAACTCTTTAGTGGCTTCGTACAGATTGAAGATGATGGTGAGGGATTGGTAACCGACTCAGTGAAGACTAGCAACTCATTTATATACGGTAAGTTGAATACAGCTAGTTCAACCCCGCCATACTTTCTATATAATGAATACCAAGATGGCACAATATTCTTAGGCACATCAGGTAGTACCTCTTTTTATTACTACGAAGATTAGAATTATACATAAATAATCTTATGGGTGAACATAATGTTATACTATTTGCTGCTTTTGATCAGCGTGTTTTTATTGACCCCGAGGGTACAGGTATAGGTGCTGATCTCGACATGCCAGTAATTAATGCCAATCCCGCTACTATCTCCTATTCTATATCAGCTAGGACTGAAACATTAGAAGATAAGACTCTGAGTATTACTACTAATGGTATTACAGGATTCGTAACACCTCTATCGTCATTTAATATACCTAAAATTAATTTTGCTAATCAAGATATATACTTTACTGCCAAGGTGGTTGATCTAAGTGGTGCTCCTTTAAAGAGATACCCTAAACTAGATTTTGATGAAGAGCTACTACGTACTCAGACTCCCGGACCAGTCAATGAGTTAATAGAGGTTCAAAATACCATAGCAGATTTTATAATAATGGAGAAGGCTAATCTGAATGTAGTTTTAATAAGAAGTGACGGTACAACTGTCTTGGACGGGGAATCAACATACCGTACTAATTATGGGGACCTTACTGCTAGTGAAGGTGGTGGCTACCTTAAAGGTGTCATTAAAACATCTATACCTGGTACGGATCTAAGAATCAAGGTGACCTACACTGATGCGGACAATACTGTTTCTGGTATATCAACACCATTTGATGTATATCCAGCGGATGGTATATACGATATTAGAAAAGTCGGAGAAGATAATAACCAGTCTCAGAATTATAAAGACTTAGCTACGCAGCCCGTATTGCAGCGCGAACCGGTCTTTATGGATGAGTTACTAGGTCAGATCGTCGGTGATAGTAGTAGTTATCCTGAGACTCTAGGTATCAAACTCCACGAGAAAGTTAGTAACTATATCGCTAACATCAACGACCCAGACTATGCAAATGTTAAATCACTGAACTCCCTCGTCTCTCAGCTGTCCATGACCATGGATGAATATAACCAACAATTCCCACCTAGTTTATCACGGCTAATTGATATACTATCTGTTAGTGTGAGTCGGCAGATGGGTAGTAAGAATCAATTTCAAGGTAATTATGATCCAAAGGGTTATATTAGTAAGGAGTTTTATGGCAAGAACCGAGGAGACCTCCTACCAGTGGAGACCACCTTACTAGAGACTGGTACAAATTCAAAGAATATACTAGCGTATGAGAAGTTTAGTAATCAGTATAAATTAGTTAATACTAATATCTTAAGTGCTACCGATATTGGTTACACGAGTCATAATACATACCCACTTTCAGCTTACAATACATCCTGGGGCTGGGGTCTAATTATACCTAATGGTATCCCTAGTATTGATATTAATAATTATTATGAATTCTATGACTTTATCGATACAGTTGAAGGTTCATATTTACAGAAATTTATTGATTATGATAATGTGAATAATACATACCTGACTAGCTTAACCTCATATGATCAGTATACCGATAAGTGGGGTATAGCAGAAAAGGTCATTTCACATAATCTATATACTAACCTAGGTCTTGTATCAGGATCGTAATTTGAGAATAAATATTTTATATGCCGGCTTTAAGCAACACTACCGTCTACTTTAGCGTAACAAATACTTTAGATGATGTAAAAAGAGATTTAAACGAACCTTTTTCTTTTCTTGATTATTTGAAGTATGCTGATACTAATGATAAAGCGAGTGAGTTATCGAGTTACCAGAGTTATCTACAGTCTTGGGAAATATATACAAATACCTCGTTAGTATCTATTAATATAGATGTCAGGACGCAGTTTATTAATTTCCTGTCAGAGATAAATTTGCTATTCTTCACTAACGAGGAGAAGCGTTATTTTGATAATATAGATCTAAGCAATAACGAGCAGTTAACAATTGCACTTCCGTTTTTTACATCGAAGATTAAAGAAATAGCTATATATTTCAAGAAGAAGCGTAATAATATAACCAGTAACTTAGAGTATATTAAGAAAAAAGGTACTAGTACGGGTGCTGAAACATTCATTAAAGATCAAATACTTGATATATTTTATGGCGATGATGTTGCACCGGGCATAAACCCCGGAGAAAGATCTCCTGAGGAGATTGTTAATGGTATCGATATTAGTTTCGAAAGAGTATATGATACTTTTAACGATTATTTTGATTTAGATCCTAACAAATCCTCAACTTTTTATGACATAGTCTCAGGTGATAGGGCTGATTACTTCACCTCGAATACAAATACGATAAGCAGTTCTTTTTATATAAATGATGACCAGGCCATTATCGATATTATAAACACTAATGGTGTAGGGTTGGAGGAGATTCCAGGGCTACTAGTTACGTATAATCGACCAGACTTATCATTATTACCAGATGATCAATTTATTGATTATCAAAATACAGGCGACAGGGCGGACTTAAACTTCAATCTTACAAGAGAGATTCCTGCAAACTATCAAGGCACTGATATGTATTATATATCCGCTGGTGAGAATACAGATTATGTGTATGAAAAGCTATTTACGGCTAGATACCCTCACAGAAACTTACTAAACATCAATAACCCATCTACGCTAGCAGTAACCGGTGACTCGTTTAAGAATGAAAGAAGTGTAGGTTTATTCTTCAAACCATCTATAAGAGGTGCTCTTAAAATAGAGTGTGATTTTAGTAGCTATATTGTATCTGATGATATTGAGAGCAATGCTGTGTATGTCATACCGGACCCGTCCAGGTACGGTTCGGTGGAGGGTGTTGGTGGTTGTTCACGAGCAAATCCACTCATATTCAATAGTACATTTAACAGATTTAAAAATACATCATCCTCATTTGGTAGATTCTTACCAGAGGTGGATAGTAAGGATCAGACATTCCATTCATATAATACAACTGAGCAGAGATTGTTTGAACCTAATAACATTACCCCACTAGTCGGTATCGAGAAACTTAATGTACCAAGTCAGATCATTAAAGAAGTAGGTGATATTTATGGTAATCAGTTTTATATTACAAATGTATCCAACACCGGTAACAAAAACCTAGATAATTTTGAAGGGGTTAACCCAGTCCAGCAGCGGTACTCAACGGTTTTCGAAACTGTGTCAACAGACAGCAATAAAGAAACATTAGCTGGTATTAGACATAAAGATAAGCTTATTAAAGTTAGTAACGTTGTTAACGGTACAGTAAAACCTATAACAGATGAGTTCGGAGACGTGTTTATTCGCTTTAGTTATGACCCAATCCTGCTTGAGCAATTGCAGGGAGGAAAGTATCAAGATTTAGATGTTTTTGAAACTGTATTCTTCTTTAAAACAGCAAATTACCTCGTCATTGATAGTATTAATTATAAAGATGGTAAATTTAGCCCAGCCGCATTTACGACAACGGTTCGGGAGTATAATAAGGAGATCATAATTGACCAAGCCAATAAAACTATTAGTAATCTCAGTAACCCTGTTAGGTTAGGTAGTGATATCCTTTATATTAAACTCACTAGTGACCCATCTACTACATCACCGACGAATATTAAGTTCTTTCAGTTTGAAATGTTTAAGTTTAATAAGGATACTATGAGAGAAGTAAACCTGGTAAGTAGCACCTCTCAAAATCAGAGTTATTTCGCTGAAAATTTTACTTTCAACTTAGATACTAATATTGTCGAGATAACGAACATTGCCCTGGCATATAATGAAAAGCAAGGTAAGTATATTGCAGTTACCAACTTCAGGGATTTAAATCACGCTAGCTTTATACACGTATTAGTATTCGGACTCGATGGTGATGTATTTACAGTTACTGATAACTATATAATAGCGCCAGACAACTTTACTAAAACTATAAACTTTTATTCTCCTAATACATTTATAAATAACTTTAACGCGCGGAGTATAACATCCGAGCCTGTACATGATTTGACCTATGGCACACTTAGATTTTAAACATACTTTAACCGTAAACTTATCTAACTATCAACCCCAAGATAGTAGCGTTAATTTTATATCAAGAGAAGCTATTCAAGGCAATACGGTAGTCACTTTTCTGCTATCTGGTATCCAGGCCGATGTAAGAGACTTTCACTCAGATAAGCCTGGCTTTAATAGTGTTCAAATCGATTTCGGTGACCCTGTGTCAAACGGTGTTACAACATACTCAGCTAAATTTAATGCCGGTGTAACGGATACCTTACCGTTTACTAGTATATCACATACATACTTTACTGACATATCAGCCTATACGACGTTATCGGCTAGTATTGCTATTAAATATGAGCAATTAGATCAAGCTTCCGGTCCATTATCCGCGAACCATATTATTGAGTTTAGAACGACGCCAGAAAATATCGTAGATAGAAACGTAGAGATTCTGAATAGTCAGTTGTTTACTGTGGGTGGGAGTGCTGTACCGTACTTTAACGTAGAGACGGATGAAAATATTATCTACCCACTAACGTATCTTGAACTTCAACCATCGTCTCGTGTGTTGTCTGGTATTTATCTTAATACTGACCCTGAAGACAGTGTTGAATATCCCGATGACTTCTTCTTAGCTAGGACTGAGCTATCTCCATCGAGCGCGTTATCAGCATTCGGTGATATTGGCTTGAGCGGTGGTGGTTTTCAGCTACAAGGTCATACTGGTAAACGATACGCTTTTGCTTTCTCGTTATCCGGTGAGGAGACAGCTATAACAAACCTCTCATCTACCAGTTTAATTAGATATACTGATTTAGCTATACCTTATATACCAGCGACTACTTTAGAAACTGGGATACTATCGACCTACGCCACGTTCTTTGATGTTATTACAGCTGGTTTTGATAATCTAGGTATAGTTGGTACGGGTAACGAATTTACCAGTCTGGCTACAAGCTACAATCCAATTAAAATAACCTTCAACCAGACTAATTTATTACCACCTGAGGCTACTATATATACATATGGTACACTCGTTTCGACGGGATATATACCAGGTACATCGGACACCAATAATATATTTATTTCCAGTGATACTGATTACCTATATACTTACCCGACATCAGGTTACGGTTTAAGCGCTGTAAATAGAATAACAACTGACCCGGCTGGTGATAATATAACGGCATTATAATAAATAATAATATGGCAAATGATATTCGTATATCGGAACTTAATGAGATTACTGTTAATAGTAATATTAACGAAATTGTTATTAATAACAGGGAGTCGGTAGCTGATGCAGGTGTTACTAAAAAGATCCAGGTAGCTAACCTGCTGACAGATAGTATAATTAACACTAATAATCTCGCTAACTCATCAGTAACTACTGATAAGATAGCTGATAAGTCAATATCAGCCGATAAGATAGCTGATAAAACAATTACAAACAGCCAGATAGCTAATTATACAATCGGTAATAATGAGTTAGCTACTAACTCTGTTGATAACAGGGTGTTAGATAATGATGAAAGTTTCGTAGTAGACGGGTTGACTGCCACTCGTAGTATCCTTTCACCTAGGATAGAGGCATCAGATAGGTTAACTGTAACATCGGGTCTTGTTGACCTTAATCAAATAGCATACACATTTCCGTCAACCCAAACACCTAGAAACTTTCTCCGTACAGATGGAGCTGGTAACCTGACGTGGGAAGCAGCAGTACCAGGTGACAGTACTGCACTAGTTTTCGATAATATTTCTCCTGTTGGTACTGTTATACCATACGCTGGTAACGCGTCTAGTGTACCGAACGATAAATGGCTTAACTTATTTGCAGATCGTAGGTTTCTTGGTGCAGCATACCCAGAGCTTCGCGATCTACTCGATACGACTTGGGGTCCACGTACTGATGCAGGTGGCGCAGAATCACCCACTGGTCCATATTATGCGTTACCAGATCTAAAAGTCGCAGCCCTTAGCGCCGGTGAGGTTAGTGATATTATAAAAGGTACAGCTTTTGAACCGGCTCAAGTCGGGGTATACAATAGCGCTCATAACCTAGGTACGGTACCTGATGTATTCGGCGCTACAGCTATATGTACAACTGCAGAGTATGGCTGGCAAGTTGGTGATGAGATTATCATTAATACCCAAGTCGACGGTTCGCATACTAGTAATAACGGTGCACCGACAACTGTGTATGCTGACGATACTAATGTTTACTTCAGAACTACTAGCAAAGCGTCTGGATATTGGGTAGGTGAAATAGCGACAGCTGATGGATCCGGGACGAATGGAGAAGCGAGACTCACAGTAGGTAATTGGGATGTTGTACTATGGTGGTATGACAATACTATTGATAGCGCTATGAGTTACATCATTAAAGCTAAGCCTGATGATATTCAGCAATATGACGTGGTTACCGGGCCTGGTCTATCAGCTATCGATGCACTCGGCGTTCAATCACCTACCATAACCTTATCTAGCTCAGAGATCGGCTTGAAGGTATCAGAAGACTTTACATTCGACGGGTCCAATAGATTAAAAATAAATGATACCTGGAAAAATGTAAATATTGATCTTGGTAGACCCATACAATACGTTAATAATCACATTAACACCACCCACCGGTACAATAAAACCGCAGATGTAGATTTGCACGTAACGCAACTCGATACATCAGTTACTCTTAAGGATGCAAATAGCAAAGTTTATATAACTGCAATGATCACAGCAGAATCATACACACATAACGGTGTTTGGAAACTTTTTCGTAAGGTAGGTGGCACAGAGACAGAAATAGGTAGCAACACAGGAACCACTGGAAATAACAGGCGAGGAATT
>Ga0233432_10000611_pt1 | contig 34084 bp, 33 predicted proteins | sample SI_122_August201_6_FD_179870 | JGI IMG/M metagenome (GOLD analysis project Ga0233432, IMG submission 179870) | Seawater microbial communities from Saanich Inlet, British Columbia, Canada - SI_122_August2016_10_MG | ecosystem: Environmental > Aquatic > Marine > Inlet | place: Canada: British... | reverse complement strand
ACATCATTCAGCCTCAGTTACCAATCTATATAAATTTTGAGAAAACTTAGTCAAATCTAAGTGTTCTTTAACAGTTTTGATACCATTTAAAGAGCAATTTTCTAATGCTGATTTATTTTTATACAATTTATTAATTTCTACTTCCCAGCTGTTAGTATTATTTTCTTTTACAAAAAATATATTATCACCATCCTTAAATAAATCTTTATCCCAGAATCCACTAGTTTTTGATATTAGTACAGGCGTCCCACAAGCTATAGACTGAAGAGCCACACTCTGACCAGAAGGCTGAAAAGTCTCCCTAATAGGTATTATTGTGATTAAAGAGTTTTGATAAAAATTTTTCATTTGTTGGTCTGTCAATATCCCTTTACCCCAATTCCCTTGAATGAGATTTACATTTTCTAGGTCACAATTTTTTATTTGATTAGTAATAATTGTAAAATTAAAATCTTCCAAAGTTTCTGCAATTTTTAGTAATAATTTGTAGTCTCTCTTACCATCGTTTCCAACAAATAAAATCTCATTGTTATCTTTTAAATCATGATTTTTTGGGGGACTCCAAAAATTTGTATCTACAGAAAATGGCATGTAGACGAATTTTGATTTAATCTTTCTATTTTGTCTTTGAGCTTCTAAAAATTCACCCTTTCCTATAAATATATAATTAGTAACCACTTTAGAAAGTAAACCGATAGTAGTTCTTTGAAATAATAGTATGAGTTTGTTACTTGGATTTCTTCCAAATAAACCCATAACAATTACATATATATCGATATTTCTAAATAATTTAGTTAATAATATCAAGGGAAGTAGGGAGAGACCCAATAGTTCAGTAGTTAATATTAACTTGTCAGTTTTCTTTAGGATTAGAAAATTTTTTAAGCTTAAGATATCTTTTGTGTATATAGGTAATTCCGTTAATTTCCTAATAACTCGATCAAAAAATGATAGAAATCTATTACCTTTATGATCAAAATGTTCCATTTCTATGATTAATGTATTATATTTTTGTGTAAAATATTCATATCCATAAAAAAATTCTTTTGCTTGAAAATCATTAGAGGTTAACTTTTCTTTTCTACCAAAGCCGAATACAAAGGTAGTTGTTAAGTTTGGATTCACCATAAACGAATAATATTACGTTTTTAAATCTTTTATGAACTTAATTTAAAAAATGTCACAATATATGTTCAAAAATAATAGAATTTAAAAGAATGCAAATAACATTTAATTATTAAAATGAAGAAACATCTACCTATAGATTTAGTTTCAGCGAATTGTCTAAGCCCTGAAGAGTCATTAAAAGCATTAGATTACTGTAACAAGTCATTCTCTTTCAATAGGACAATTTTATTTACAAGTGAAAAAAATATTAGTTCAGATTACGAAACAGTGAGTATTGATAAATTTGAAAGTATTCATGACTACAGTAATTTTATGTTGAAGATAGGTAATTACACATCATCAAATCATGTTTTAGTGGTCCAGGACGATGGGCATATAGTTAACCCCCTAAACTGGGACGAAAAATTTCTTGAATATGATTACATTGGCGCACCTTGGCCAACATCAACAAAATGGAGAAAAAGATGGAATAGAAATAATCTTTCAAATGCTGGCAGATTTGTTAAGAAAAATAGAGTTGGCAATGGGGGATTCAGCTTAAGAAGCAGAAAATTTCTTGATTACTCTGCCAAGTTTGATAATTGTAACGGAATCGCAGAAGATGTTTTCTTATGTTTAGAAAACTATTTAACAGCTATTGATAATAATATTAAGTTCGCACCTTTTGATATAGCTTTTAAGTTCTCAGCAGAAGTGCCACTAAAAGGAAGAAGGCTCAATAAAGAAAATAAAAATGTTTATTTTGATAAATCAAGTCATTTTGGATGGCACGGTAAAAGATTTATGAACTATGAAGAGTTGTTAAATTTAAAAAATCAAAATGGAGATATTTAATGTGCGGATTTATTGGCAAGGTCTCAACAGAGAATTTTAACTCGGAAAAATTTGCAGATGCCAATGAGTTTACAGTTTGCAGAGGACCAGATTCAAAGAAGTGTAAAGAAGGACAATTTAAAACATCCATCAATTCAACAAAACCACCATTTTTTAAATTTATATTCAATAGACTTTCAATAGTAGATCTTTCACCTGAAGCAATGCAACCAATGTATTCCAAAAAATTTAATTCCTGGATTTTATTCAATGGAGAAATTTTCAATCATAGAGAATTAAGATCATTCCTTGAAAAAAAAGGAATACAGTTTCGAACAAGCCACTCTGATACTGAAGTTCTACTAAATGGAATATCAGAATTTGGAGATAAATTCATTGATAAAATAATTGGACAGTTTGCAATAGTATTCTACGATGAAAAATCTCAGAATTTAAAACTTATTAGAGATAGAGTAGGTCAGAAACCTCTTTTTTATTTTTTTGAAAAGAATTCAATTTCATTTGGTTCAAATTTGAAATCTTTAATTAATATAAAAAATAAATATGAGTTATCTAAATCACAGATAAACAACTATATTAATTTTGGAGTTGTACCTTCTCCAAATACATTATTTAAAAATATATATAAATTAGAACCAGGAACAATCCTTAATGTCGATTTTTCAAAAAACAAATTACAATTCAGCAAGAGCCGTTATTGGCAGATTGAAAATTTTATAGATGAAAACTCTTTCGATGAGGATGAATTTTTAAATATTTTCCATGATTCGGTGAACCTAAGATTAGAAGCAGACGTTCCTGTTGCAAATTTATTATCTGGTGGAATTGATTCAACTTCTATTATTAAAGCACTTTATAGAAATTCGAATAGTCAGATTAACACCTTTTCTATTACTAGTACAAATGATAAGTATGATGAATCTAAATGGATAAATCAGGTTGTGGAAAAGTATAACACGAACCACAAATCTTCTAATATCAGCATGGATATCAAAAATAGTGAGATTCTTTCCTCTATAGATATATTTGACGAGCCTTATGCTGACCCATCAACAGTACCTTCATATTTAATCAGCAAAGCAATTTCAGAAAAATACAAAGTCGCAATATCTGGTGATGGTGGAGATGAATTACTTGGTGGCTATGATAGGCAATCTTATACTATGAACAACCCGTCACTGCCAACAGTAATGGTAGACAGCTTGTTCAAGATTTATCCAGGTTTTTTAGGTAGTGGCAACAGCATATTAAAACGATCAAATAATAAAACAAAAGCATACAGTTCATATTTTCAAGATGTAAAGCTAATGAATATGATGAATTTAAAACAAAACTTGAGTTTTGCAGATGAATACGTAAATATTTCAGATAATCTTTATAAAAGTTTATCCACGACAGAATACAAATTTTATCTTTTTGAAATGATGACTTTAAAAGTAGATAGAACATCCATGGCCAATTCAGTTGAAGTGAGATCTCCATATTTAGACCACAGATTAATTGAATATATACTTGGTACTAAGAATGAATATTATGATAAAAATAGATCCAAAAATATTATGAAAAAATACTTATCGCAAGATTTTGATGAAAACTTTTTGAATAGAAAAAAACAAGGTTTTGTATTTAACCTAGAAGGTTGGGTTTTTAATAATATGGACTTGGTCACAGAAACTATAAATAATGGGAAATACATACGAAATTATGACAATAAAATTTTATCAAAATTATCTATTAATAAATCAAGAATAAATGGATCAAGAATTTGGAAATTATTTTTTCTTGAAAGATATTTAGGAAAATTGTAAATTGTTAAAAAAATTAATACAAGAAACTATAAGGATTATAAATATATTTTTCTTCACTAAGAAGATGCCTGAAAAAATAGCATTATATTTTCATGAAACAGAAATTAAAGAGCTTCAAGATTTAGAGAAGATAATCTTATATTTTCATGAAAGAAATTATGAATTTGTTACCGTAAACGAATTAACACAAAACCTTAAATCTGATTTAAAACATGTAGCGTTAACATTTGATGATGGATTTTCAAGTTGGGTAGATACACTCGATTTATTTAAGACGCACGATGTTCGTGCAACATACTTTATCAACACTATCCAGTTTACAGATTTAGATTTAGATAAATTCTTGTCAGATATTCGTTGCACAGACTCTAAATTGTTAATAAACAAAAAAGAAATAAATGAAATTATTAGCCATGGACATGAAATAGGAAGTCATACACATACTCACAGGACACTAAGTAAGGTTGATTTGCCCCGACTCATTGAAGAAATTGACACTAATTTAGAAATACTGAATAAAATTGGTGCAGAAATCAATAATTTTGCAATTCCTTATGGAATGAGAAGGCTTATAAAAAATGAACACATACCTTATTTGCAAACAAAATTTAATTCAATAGCCTTTGGTGAACCAGGTATGCTTCATCACCAAGAAATAGATAAATTACAAAGATACCCATGGAAAGTTCTTAAATCATTTGAATACAATATTAAAAATATCAAAACTGACACATCCTTTTTTAATAAGATTACAAAAAGAAGTGGTCTTGGCTAATAAATATAATTATCATCTAAACAAATCAGATACTGCAAACTTATTCTGGATGGGAGATCTAAGTATTTATGAGATTGCTAATCTGGAGTCCTTTATAGAAAGTGGTTTTAAAGTAAATATTTGGACATACGATATGGACTTAGATTTTAAACATCTTTTAAACAAAATAGATATAAAAGATGCAAATCTAATTTTAGATAAGAAATTGCTTTATAAATTCAGACAAGGAAAGCAAAAATCCAGCATGTCCTCATTTTCAAATATATTTAGATTTGAATTACTGAAACAATATGGTGGCTGGTGGTTCGACATGGATTGCATTTGTATAAAAGATGTAAAAGAATTTCAAAAACTTACTATTAATAATAATTTTATTATTGGTAAAGAAAGAATAAACTATACAGGTAGTTCAGTTTTATTCTTCAACGACACGGATTTGTTAAACAATTTAGTTAATACAACATGGGATATCATCAAGAAAAATAATTATAACTTTTTTTGGGGTGAAATAGGACCAGATTTGATATCTGAGATTATATTAAATAAAAAACTGATGGGTGAAACTTTAGATCAAACCTACTTTTATGAAATTAGTGCTGATAGGTTTAATATGCTATTCAAGCCTTTTTCTTCTTCGAGGATCAGTACGGAATTAAATTTAGAGGACGCTTTCATTGTTCATACTTGGAATGAAATGTTTAAAAGATATTTTATAAGTAAATCAAAACTCCCTCCAAAAAATAGCTACCTTTATTATCATTTGCTAAAAAGCATTGACAATAAAGCTAATTACCCTATTTATTTAAGGTTATTTAATTTGAGATTCTCTAGATTCCTTAGTTTTTTTGTCAAAGTATTATTCAGATTAAAAATTTATCTAAATAATGTTCTTCAAAAATAATTAGACTTATATAGAAATAAAATCATATGTTAAGAAAAGCAGCAAGTATAAGATATTTATCCAATTCGGTTGGAACTATATTTACTGTAGCTAACTTATTAATAGTTACATATTTACTAGATATTTATCAGTTTGCTCTCTGGGGTGTTGCTAATTCTTTAGTCTACATTTTTTCTTCTTTTGGCCAGCTAACTTATGTTCAATATATTGAAAAATATTTCCCAACTTATTCAAATGAAAAAATGAATTACTATTTATACAAGTTTTTAAAAACTATATTTTTACTAATATTTTTATGGTTTTTATTTTTATATTTACTCAAATATGTAGGTTATTTTGATAAATATAACGCCGACAACATGCACATACTTTTTACCATTATAGCTTGTTTAACATTTGTAGAATCTGCAATTGAACTTGTATCTAAATATTTACTAGCTTTAAAAAAGACAGAAAATTATGACCTCAATGAACTCGTAATATTTAAAATAGCTAGAGTACTTATCTTTTTCATATTATTGACAAACGGATATAGTGTTTATTATCTATTGTTAACCAATTTGTTGCTTAGAGGGTTAGTGCTTTTAAGAGTGCTAAATCATGACTCTTCTGGCATCAAAACAATCATTAAGTCAATTATTTATTCAAATATTAGAATTGATAATTTTAAAAATTTTTCTTATACTTTTGTGGCTTTTTCAATAAAAAGCCTCCAAGTTACTTTTCTTAATCTCATATTTTTACTACTGACTATATTTACTGACAATGAAACTATTGCTAATTATTCCTTAGGAATATTAATAATAAATAATTTAAGACCTATTTTTGCCTCATTATCAGGACTGTTAACACCAATAATTTCAAAAAATATACAAAAACATAAAAATAATGATATTCTTTTTAGCCTTGTTGACTATGTAAATAAGTTATCAATTAGTTTTGTGGTGATTGTCTCTATTTATGTAACAGATACCAGATTTCTAATTGATAATTTTTTAAAGTCGTTTGATGATACAGTGTACGATATAATTCTTGTTTCAGTTTTCGCATCATCGGTAACATCTTTATACATCCCAATCTTTTTAAAGACTCTTTTTTCAAATAATGAAAAAAAATTATTGAAAATTATTTTATTTAACTACATAGGGTGTCTATCAGTTTACGTGGTGCTAGAGAACTTTTTTAATGTGAACATAATCTTTATTTATCTATTATTTGAAATCCTAAATTTGAGTATTTTCTATCTTTTATTCACAAATATTGAAAAATCACTTAATACTTCGTATTCAATTTATTTTGTGGGAATATATCTAATAATTTATTTAACTGGAGAAAGCTTAAGCAGTATCTTACTTTCAGTTTGCATATTATCAATTTTTGTTGACCTTTATATTTTTAAAAATAAATTTACTTTGTTTCTCAATACGAAGGATAGTGATTATGAAGCATGAAAAAAAAGAACAAATATTATGTGGAAGTAATTTTTCATTAAAGTCAGATATTATTTATTCAGAGTACGTCTCGAAAGAAGAATTTATAATTCAAAATACTAAAAATAAGCAGATTATTTTTGAAGAGAAAAATTTTATACTATATAAGCTAACAGAATTTGAATTGTTTGAGAATGCAATTATTTTCTGTAATAATTTAGCTTTAAAAAGTCTTTTTAAGTATTTAAATAAAGTTACTGAGTTTAAGAATATAAAAATAATAACTCATCAAACAGACCAACTAATCGATAGTGAAATATTTAACCTAAAGCCAGATTGCATATCAAAGTGGTTTTCAGTTAATGTAGGTTACGATCATCCAGATTTGGTACCAATACCCCTTGGTCTTGGAAACGATTTTCAAAATAATCAAATAAATTCCTTAGATGTAGATAAAACTAACTATGTTGATATTAAAAGATTAACTCCACATTTGTATTTAAATTTTAAAGAAAGCACGAATTTCAATGAAAGAAAAAATTTGTATGATTTTTTTATTAATAGTCCATGGGTTAAAATCGACAGTCCAAAACTTACTAAAATTCAATATATAAATAACTTAAATATGACAAATTTTGTACTTTGTCCTTGGGGAAATGGTATTGACACTCATAGGTTATGGGAATCACTATATTACGGAAAAATACCAATTACTAAATTTCATCATACCTACTCCAACCTCACTGATCTTCCTATTTTGTTTGTAGAAAAATATGAAGATATAACCGAAGAGACATTAAACGAATATATAAGTATATTAAAAAATAGTAAGTTGGATTATACGAAACTTAATATTGATACATGGTTTGATCTCATCAGAAAAACTAAAGTAGAAAACTTTTATAAATTAAAAATAAAAGAAACCCACATGTCATGTATCATATTTAAGCTACAAATCAATCTTCAAAAAAAATTAAATAGTAAACTAAAAATATTAAAATATTATTTCAAAAAAATAAAAAATATTAATAAATTTATCACCAAATTAATCAATTAAGGTATTTATATATATGAAAAACTTCAATCTTTTATACTGCTTTGATGAAGGATACAACCTTCAAACTTACGCTTCAATTTATTCCATTGCTAAGAATTTAAGGGAATCAAAAATAGATATTTATATTATCCACAAAAACCCTGATACATTTACATCTTACAAAGAAAAAATAAAAAATTTTGATAAAGTCAACGAGGTATTTATCTTTCCTTTTGAAAAAGATATTAGCAATTACCCAAATCTTAAGAATAGGCATGTTTCTGAAGCGACATACTATAGATTATTCCTATCTGAGTATATCCCAAAAAATTTAGATCATATTATTTATTTGGATTCTGATGTTTTTTGTATAAAAGATCCAGAGCATATTATGAGCTACAGTGTAGAAAATTTGCTGAAATCCGAGTTTACCATATCAGCAGCAACAGAAGTTTATAAAACTAAAGAAAATTACAGCAGCTTTTCAAGACTTGACCTTGAAAATGAAAGGTACTTTAATGCGGGCGTAATGATTATCGATTATCAGAAATGGATAAAAAGTATAGAAGTTGATGAATTACTATCAACTCTAAGAAAATCTCAACATTTACTCGACAATTGGGATCAAGATTTACTCAATATTATTTTTGATGGTAACTATATGGAGTTAACAAATTTTTTAAATTACAGAATATATTTTCAAATACCTAACTATTTTTTAGACAATTACCCTATTTTTATACATTTCGCAGGTAACCACAAACCATGGACACTAGAGGGTTCATATGACAATGTAGCGGATATTTATTTCAGCCTGTTAGATGAGCTAAAAGTCAAAACTTACAACATTAAACTTAAATCAAGAAAAGCCAAATCTCTATCTATTTTATTAAGAAATATTTTAATGTTTAAAATATTTACAAGAAGGAAGGCTGCAAAGTTATTTATTGAAAACCTGAAAGCTTTATTAAGTGGATGATACATGTTTCAATTTAAAAAAATAGAATTATACTTTCAATAATGAAGTTTGCACTAATTGTTCTCGCATACAATGAATCTAAAACAATTGAAGAAGTGATAAAAAAACACGAGACTTTTTTTGATAAAATAATCGTTGTTAATGATAAAAGTAAAGATAATACTCATAAAATTCTTAGTGGACTTGAAAACGATTTAGAAAACCTAACAGTAATTACAAATTCAAAAAATTTAGGAGCTGGTAAATCATTCGATATAGGAATTAAAGAATTTCTACAATCGGATTGTGACTATGTAGTTAAAATTGATGGAGATGGACAATTTAATCCTAAAGATGCTGAAAAAATTAAAATATTAGCGCAAGAAAAAAATCTAGATTTTATAAAATGTGATAGATTTTGGGTTCAGGGGATAAATGGAAAAATTCCGTTAATTAGATATTTTGGTAACGCTTTTGCATCTTTTCTGATTAAATTTGCAACAGGTAATTGGAAGATAAACGATGCATTAAATGGATTATTTTTAATATCAAGAAAAGTTGCTGATAATTTTGCATTACCTAAATTATTTAATCGATATGGTTACCCATTTTATTTAAATACATATGTGTCAAATTATGCAATGGTAAGTGATATAAAGATTGGACAATATAAGAATGTTATTAATTATGGTGAAGAAAAAAGTAGCCTAAATCCATTTACAATGTTTTTCAAATTAATTTACTTTGTAGTTATAAATTTTATAACAAAAATAAAAATCAAAGTTAGGGTATCTGAATTACAACTATCCGCAATATTAGACATTCTTTCAATTGTGATTTTTTCTAATCTTATTTTTTCACTATATAAATTTATTGGTGTGAGATATTTAGATAGTTCTGGCCCACAAGACACTTGGTATCTAGTTGTTATAATTTATTTTCTTGTTTATTTGGGAATACTTACTTTATCACAAAACCAAGAGTCTAAATTTAATAAGGATAAATTTTTAGATATGAAATGAATATAAAATATAAAAAAATTATTTTTTTTGTAATATTTCTGATTTTATTAATATTTCTAAAAATAGATTTTAGATTTTCGAATTCTATTTTTTGCTGTTCTGATGATTTTGATTACTATATGCACGCAGAAACTATTTCGGAAGATTTTGATTTAAACTATGAAAATCAGCTGAAAGGTCTTGAAGATACAAGGTATAACAGTAACTCAAAAGTAGCCCCAATAGGGTATATTGGAACAGGGATTTTATCTGCACCTTTCATGTTTATTGGAAACTTAATTGAATCGTTAATAGGTAATTTTTTCGAATCTAGTGACTTAATGAATTATAAATTATTAATATATTCATTCTCACCCATTTTTTATTTGTTTGCTGGATGTGGATTAATTTTCAAAACGTTAAATCTATTAAATATCAGATATAAAAACATAGAATTACTCTTAATTTTTTTAGGAAGCGGTGTTTCATATTATGCTTTCGAGAGATTTAGTATGACTCATTCATATGAAACATTTGCAACATCACTAACCCTCTACTGGTCAGCAGCATATTATAGTGGCAAGAAAACTAATTTAGCCACATGGTTTATTCCCCTTTCAGTTTTAATTGGTTTAACTATTAAGTGGACAAACTACTATGTTTTGTTAATTCCACCTATCGTAAAATTATTAAGCAAGAGTGAAAACAGACTTATTACTGAAAAAAAATTCATAACTTCAACTGTATCTTCAATATGTCTTTTTCTTGGATTAAGTTATCAAGTGTATGGAGTAATAACTATAGATCCTAGAGTGTCTTATCAGGTACAAAATTCTATAGTTGATCTTGCTAATACAAATCTAACTCAAAATTTTGTTCTAGCCTATATTGACCGAATATTCACTATATTTGTTTCATTTGAGTTTGGAATACTTTACTTTATGCCAGTTTTGGCAGCAACAATTCTTTTTTCCTCTTTTGTATTTTTAAAAAATATTGTCAAGCACAGAAAAATTGACTATCTCCACTTAACATATCTATTATCGTGTTTTCAACTTATTTTTATTGTTGCAATGTGGAGATCTACAGCTTCTTCATATGGTTTTAGATACTTAATGGGAATTTACCCGTTAGCAATATTATTGTATTATCACATTAGGAGGGAATATAATATTGTATATTTTCACAAAATTATTCTAACTCTTTCGTTTTTCTCAATTTTGTCAGTTTTGTTTTTTGAGACTACCCCTGAAACTCAACTTTCATTAGAAAGGATATTTAATTCTTTTGGAAAATTTACTAAATATACACAACCAACTTACTTAACTGGCTTTCTTGGTTCATTTTTTGTATTTGAAAGTTATTTAAAGATATTCACCACGAGTTTTTTTGGGGCATTAATATTTAAAATCTTACTAATGCTTTTAGGTAGAGTAAACTTAACAAATTTATTAGAATCCCTAGGTCTACCAGTAGGTAATGAGGATTTTAATATTTACATTAATAATTTAGAGACCATAGGATTCAATAAGTTTTTAGTAACAATTATTTTTATTGGATGTATAACAATTTTTCTATACAGACTTTTAAATAATAAAAACTATCAAACATAATTTAAATTACTAAATATAATATCTTTGGAAGTAATGAAAAATAAAAAAATACTTTTAACTGGAGCTACTGGACTTTTAGGAAGTTGGCTTGCTGAAGAACTATTAAGGAGCAATTGTACCCTGACCGGCCTTTCATTAAATAACGAACTTGATTTTTTAATTAATTCAAAAAAAATAATTAATGATATTGAAATGCACTATTTTGATATTTCTAATGAAGATAAACTAAAAACGGTATTTAATCAAGAATATGATCTTGTTATCCATCTCGCAGCACAAACACAAGTCGGAGATGCTCTAAAAAATCCAATTCATACTTTTAAGTCAAATATTCAAGGTACGTGGAACATCTTAGAATTGTGTAGGCTAAAAGATTTGCCGATCGTAGTAGCTTCTTCCGATAAAGCTTATGGCGAATCTGATATCTTGCCATACCAAGAATCATTTCCTTTAAATGGAGTATTTCCTTATGAAGTATCAAAATCAGCAACTGACCTTCTTTGTAAAACCTATAACACTACTTATGATTTAAATACTGCCACTCTTAGATGTGGAAATATTTATGGTGGTGGTGACTTGAACTGGGAAAGATTAATACCAGGTGTCATAAAATGGCTAATAAATAAAGAAACACCAATCCTAAGAACTAATGGGACGTTTAAAAGAGATTGGGTATATGTTGAAGATGTAGTTCAGGCTTATATAGGTGTGGGTTCAGCACTTTTGAACCCACAAATCGATGTTTCCGATTCATATAACTTTTCAAGCACCGATTACTTAAGTGTTTCACAGATATATAAAAAAATTGTCCATATATTTTCAGACAATTATATAGAACCAATTATCCAAGAGGACTCTGAATTTGAGATTAAAGATCAATATTTAAGTTCAACAAAAATAAAAAATGAATTAGGAATCGACTCGAGTTTCGATATTGACTCAGGGCTAGAAAAAACTATTGATTGGTATAGAAAATATTTAGTCGAAATTTAATGTCTTATATTTCTGTGATTAAGTTATAGATTAAGTGATAGATTAAGTATAAACTAAATTTATGAAATTAATTGGTACGTCCTCAATTTTTAGTGATGTCAAATATTATGAAGGAAAAATTTTCAATGACGAGAGAGGAAGATTCCAAAAACCTTTTTTTGGTGACCTTGTTGAAGAAAAGTTCAATAATTATTATGAAGTAATTGTTTCTACTTCAAAAAAGAATGTAATTAGAGGTCTTCATTTTCAAAATCCTCCAAATGATGTAGATAAAATAGTATTTTGCTTAGATGGTGTAATCAAGGATGTATTTGTAGACCTTAGAAAATCTAGTGAAACATTTGGTGAATTTGATTCAATAAAACTAGATAAAGATAATTCAGTATCTGTATTAATACCAAAAGGATTTGCTCACGGTTTTAGTGTTTTATCTGATGAAGCCACTGTATTATATCTTCAATCAAAGCCTTTTAATGAAGAATCTGACTCAGGTATTCACTATGAAAGTTTAGATATAGATTGGGAAAGCACTAATCCAGTTCTTTCAGAAAAAGATATAAATTTACCTAGTTTGATTGACTTTAACTCTCCATGGACTTAACACTAATTTAATGAAAAAAAAATTAGTAATTACAGGTGGAACAGGTTTCATGGGCTCTTTAATCATAAATTCAATTCATAAAAAATTTGAGATAGTCTATGTAGGTAGGAATGATTTAAAGACTAGTAATGGATTCAGGCAATATAGTATTGATAATATACCAACAAGGTATTTAAATGATACGATTTCTGTTCTTCACTTAGCAACATATTATAGTAAAAATTCAGATGACACTGAAAAAATAGATGATGGAAATATTAATTTTGGGAAGAAGCTTCTCACCAAATTTGATAAAAATAATATTGAACTTTTTTTATATACAAATACGATGTTTACATTTCAAGAATCCAATAAGAAGCATTACTATACTAAAACTAAAATTCATTTTTCTAACATTCTTTATGAAACACTTGGAGACAATAAAATTAGTGAGATATTTCTTGATAATACATTCCATTATTCTGATAAAAGAAAAAAAGCTGTGCCTTTAATAATTGAGGCAATAAATTATAATCAAGACAATCCAATTAATAATCATGATGAGTATTTCAATCTCACTTATGCTCCAGATGTGATTTCTACACTATTGTCTGAAGTAGAAAAACCATCTTTTTCTAAAAGTAGAGTTACTTCTTCAATTGATATTAAATTAAGTAGCATTTACACTTTCCTAAATAATGCTAAAAATTATAAAAAAATTGATAAATCACTTCTAACCACAACACCAGCTTCATATTTGTCAAGAAGACACCTTCCAATGGTAAACAGTTTTTATACAGAATCTGATGTCTACTCCAATCTTTACAATTTAATAGCCCCAGATTTGCAAAAATGAAGAAAGTATATTTGTTCCCAAAATTTTCAAGCAAAAGAATTAAACCAAAAAATTTAGTTATTGATGATGAATATTTATTTTTACATGAGTACGAAAAAAAATTTCCTGGTGTTTATTATATTGAAACAAAAAATGCTACGGTTATAAATAAATCAGTTTACAGTTTTAGAAAACTAAGACTACTTACTAAATATAGTTATTTCTATAAGCCACGCAAAATCAGACTTTTCAAAGATGTTGTTGGAAATCTATCGAAATCTATAAATAAATCTGCAAAAATCAAATCTGGAATTTGGATAACTGATAATAAAAGCTCAGTTTATTTTCATTTTTTGTGCGATGCACTAATGAGGTACCAAGCGTTACCTAATTCTTATAAAAAACACCCAGTCCTAATACCGTATAGTTATGATATTGACTGGATTAAAGAAATATTACTTTATCTTAAAATAGACTTTATAGTTCTAGAACATAACACAAGAACTAGAGTAAAAAATTTATTTATCACAAGTTATACAGCACCATCAGGTAACTTTCATAAAGCCACTCTGATAAATTTAAGAGATAACTTTTTGAAAAGTTGTTCCAATAAATCACTTCCCGAAGATAAATTTAAAAAGGTATGGATTGACATGTCTTATCACAGAAGACCCGTGGTTAACATGGAAGAGATAAGACCAGTTTTAAGAAAAAATAATTTTACAGAGGTTACATTTGAAAAATTAACTATAGAGGAAAAAATTAAATTAATGAACAATGTTGAAATATTGGCTGGCTCACATAGTTCAGGTCTAACTAACATGCTTTTTATGAAAAGTGGTAGTAAAGTAATTGACATACGAGATCCAAAAGATGAAGTAAAAAATGCTTTTTTTACTATGGCGTCAGAGTTAAGTATTGAATACTATTACATGGAAAGAGAACCCAGTAACCTATCTACCTATATTGACCCAAAAAAATTGCAAAGTTTGTTAAGTTCTATTGGTTAGAGTTTTTATACTCAAGAAAATATAAATAATTAAATATAAAATATAACTAACACTTCTAATAAAAATACTTGAAATTAATACTTGCTCTATTTGAACACCATGAAAAGCTATTGATGAAATCATCAAAAACTCATAGACTCCAATATTTCCTGGAGTTATTTTTGCAATCGTAGATAGAGAACCTATAGAGGAATAAATAACAGAATTTATAAAACTAATATTAAATTCAAAAAATCTAAATGCACAAAAAATAATAATAATATTTAGAAAAATAATTAAAAATGTGATCAACGATAGTTTAAAAAAGTTCTTTTTATGATTGAAAATACTCCTAAAACCTGATGCAAAGTTACTAATTGTTTTGACACTAATCTTTTTTTCAATAAGTAATAAAAGTCTGAGAAAAATGAAAAGAAAAACTATTAAAGATATAAATATCATTAAAACCGAAAGAGTATTTATGTTACTTATGTTGTTTAATATCAACAGTGCAGCAAATATAATAAATATACTTATTGTCAAGGAAACAAGAGAATAAGCTGTATTAACAGAGATAAATTTAGATGGAGATAGTTTATAATTTTTATTGAGATAGTGTAATTTATATCCAGATCCGGCTTTAAATGGACCTAGAAGATTACCAACTGTATTCTTGAATACTAACTCAAAAGCCTCAAGGTATCCCAGGGAGATTTCTGTACACTTGAATAAATAAATATTCATATAGGCTCTGGATATCATATTAAATAAATTCAACAACAGAAAGAATAGAAATATTGAAAAACTAATATTATCAAAATTTTCTAAAATATTTTTGTTTTCCTCAATAAAGTCAAACAAAAAATAGATAACTACAATTAGTAGAGTTAAACTGATAAATTTCTTCTTACTAATCAATTAAATTTTCCAGTCTTTTTAAATATCTGGAGTTAATCTTTTCTAGATTTAGGTCACCAAAAATATACTTCTTAAGTTCAGAGGTTCTAAATTTACTATTTTTAATATTTATTTTTTTGATTTCTTCGTAAGAATTAATTCTTGAAATATATCCATTGTCAAAATATTTTGAAATAGTCATATTTTTTCTCCTCTTAGAAGAGTTTAAAAATATTATTGGCTTATCAAGTATTAAATAATCTAAAAATATAGATGACCAGTCTGTTATTAGAACATCGATTGAATTTGGTAAATATTTAAGTTCTTCTTCATTTAATTCTTCAACAAAAATTAGATTTGAAAATCCCGAAATAAGACTCTTAAGTAGTAGAAGTTTATTTCTATTTTCAAAGTCTCTAAAATGAGGTTTTATCACAGTTGTACAATTATTTAAAATACTAAGTTCGTTTAATGCGTTTAGAAAAGTGGGATTATTGATATTGAAAAGATCTTCGTGTGCTTTTTTATTTGCTTTAGTTGCAGTTGGAGCATACAACCAATACACATTATTTTCTATAATTATATTTCCGTTAATATTTGAATTTAGTTTCTTGGAAAGAGTAATTTGGTGCTTGATAAATCCAGTTATATGTATATTCGAAGAAGGATAATTGCAATCATTAATAAAGATTTCTTTTTCTAATTTTGAGCTTAACCAAACTTCATCAAACATATTTAATTCCGAATTAGATAAATCTATATTTGAAGTTTGTATACCGTGACCAATATTGATTGTTTTTATGTCTCTTCTTTTAAGAAGGCTATGAAACAAAATACCATGAGTAGCAATTACTACTTTAGAACATAGTAAATCACAAATGTTCTTTATATTTTGATAGTGGATAAAATTTTCCTGTTCTTTAATTAGCAGTTTATTAAAAGTTAGATATCGAAAATTGAAATCTTTTTTATTTAAACTTACCAATGCTTCGAGATTACCTTCATAATTATGACCCATCAAAAAAATATTATTATTTTTACTTTTTTTTGAGATTGTTAATATGTACGCACATAGAAATATTAAAGAATACCAACTAAAGATTAGGTAGTGCTTATAATTTTTTTTATTAAATTTCATCCTTACTAATTTTATCTTTCTTATTCGATAATATGATTAGTATTTAATTAATGACAAAAATATATGCTTTCATTCCGGCCAGATCAGGGTCAGAAAGGGTAGTTAACAAAAATTTGCGTTTACTAGGCAACAAACCTCTTTTGCAACACACATTAGATTTAATTAATCATATTCCTCAAATAGAAAAAACTTTTATTTCAACTGACTATAAAAACATACATGAGAATATTAATTTAAATGAATCTGTTTATATAGTCAACAGGCCCTCAGAAATTGCTCAAAGCACCTCACTAGATATAGATTGGATACTTCATTTAATTGACTATATTGCGGATGATTTACCTGATCTTATTATCTTGCTTAGACCAACGAGCCCATTTAGAACAGCTGATTTTGTCAATAGTGCTATAAGTAATCTTATTAATAATCCAGGATTTGATTCTTCTCGATCTGTACACTTGGTAAAAGAACATCCAGATAAGATGTGGAGGAAGCATGAGGATTCAATTGTTCCCTATAATAGTTTCAATTTAGATGAAAAAGAAGATTTACACTCACAGCAGTATAAAAGTCTAGATGAAGTCTTTATACAAACAAGTAGTTTGGAAATATTAAGAACAACGTCTGTGATTAAAAATAAAAAACTTTCAGGTAATAAAGTGTTACCAATTTACTCTGATTATACGAATTCCTTCAGTATTGATTATGAAATCGATTATAAAATTGCTGAAATGATTATGAATAAGACTTTAATTATCTAAAAATACCCTTTTAATCCAAATCTTCAAAAAGAATTAGGTCATCTTCTACTAATGGTTTGTTTAACGTCCTTCCCAGTAATTTATCAATTTCATATGGATCTAAACCATCATTCGGGGCTCTAAAGACCAAGTCCTGTTCTGATAAAGTATGATTTTTATCTAAACTTGAAGCCGCTCGAATACTTGTAGCCATTTTTCGCATTGGTTCAGTCTCACTTTCATACTGTTTTTTAATACCATCACCTAAGCTAATCTGAGCACGTGAGATATCTCTTATCATTTTTTGAAATCCTTGAGGTTCCAAAGAAAAAGCATTGTCAGTTCCCTTGCTACCTCTATTTAAAGTAAAATGTTTTTCGATTACCCTAGCACCAAGAAGATAAGCAACTAATGTCATTGCTATTCCATTATCGTGAGATGACAAACCAATAACATTATCTTGAAAATTATTTCTATAAGTTTCTATAACTCTTAAGTTTAAATCTTTCCAAGCTACAGGATATCCTGCTGTACATTGGAGAAGAACTATATTTTTTGAGAATTTATTGGTTGCTTCAACAACTCTTTTTACATCTTCAATCGTTCCTCCACCTGTAGAAATAATCACAGGTTTGTTAAAAGAAGCCACATGTTTTATTAGTGGAATATTCTTTAACCCTCCGGACGGAATCTTATACATTGGCATATTTAGCTCTTCAAGAAAATCAGCACTTGGAATATCAAAAGCTGTTGAAAATAGCAATATTTCATTTGAGTGAGCATGGTCTATTACTTCTTTCCATTGATCAGTTTTTAAATCCAGGTACTCCCTGTGCTCTCCATAAGTCGGAGCAAAGCTGTTTGGATTGTTATATGGTTCTTCAAATAGCTTTTTAGAGTAGAATGTTGAGTTCTCTCTTTTCTGCAACTTTACTGCGGATGCTCCTGCAACTTTTGAAGCCGTAATTAACTCTTTACAATACTCTGTATCACCTTGGTGATTAGAACCCACTTCTGAAATAAAAAAAGGTAAGGAATTATCATTGATTGTATAATTACCTAATTTTATTTCTCTCACTTTGTATAATCTACTTTTCTATTATTTCTTCAGGATTAGTAGAGGGCAACCCTTCTAAAACTTCAACACCATACAAATCTTCACATCTAACTCTGTCATTAAAGTGATTTGTAGAGCCTTCAATAATATAGCAATCCTCCAACGCTTCCTCTTGGTGAATTGTACCAGGGGGGTAGTGTGCAACGTCACCTTCGACTAAGACTTTATCAATTAACTCGCCGTCTCCATTATCGTAGGTTATTAACATTTTACCTTTTATTATTACGTGGACCTCATCTTTGAGCCTGTGATACTGAAGACCACCTTTACTGCCTTTATTAATATAAAGTTTTTTCATCATAAACTTTTGTGGTACTAACGAAACAAGAATCTCTTCGCCCCAATCTCTTGGTCCAACACTTTCTGATTTTGGAAACTCAGGCACTGCATTTAATCCTGCTTTATTCATGTTATATATTGTAATTTAAAAAAAAAAAAAATACATCAAATTTCAATTATTATCTAATTTCTATTTCAGTTACCAGTACGTCGGATTGAATATATGATTAACTATTTTCAAAATAAACAGAAGTATTGAAGTTACCTATAGAGTTAATTTCTGGACTGTTTTAATGACTTTATTTATTTCAGTTTTTTTCATTTTTGGGAAAATAGGTAATGTAACTAAATTTTTTGCATAGTTTTGAGCATTCTCTATCTTAGATTCATGTTGATGATGTTTTTGATAAGCCATTTGCTTATGAATTGGAATTGGATAGTGAATGGACAATTCAACTCCTTCCTTTAGGGCATTATCAATAAAACTATTTCTATTTTTAACACGAATTACATACAAGTGCCAAACATGCTTATTTTCATCAAAGATTTGAGGAAGGGAGATATTCTTTGTTGTAGAAAGAGATTTAGTATATGTTTCTGCAATTTCGTTTCTTTCAGAGTTCCATTTATGTAACTCCTTTAATTTTTCTGAGAGAACATACCCTTGAAAAGGTTGCAGTCTTGAATTGAAACCTTGGTATTTATGAATATATTTTTTTTCACTCCCATGAGATCTTAATGCCGTAATTTTATTGGCAATTTTTTTTGAATTAGTCGTAACTGCTCCTCCATCTCCCCACGCACCCAAATTTTTTCCTGGATAAAAGCTATATGATGCGGCTACTGAATAATCACCAACTTTTTTACCATAACAATCTTCTGCACCATGAGATTGTGCAGCATCTTCAATAAGATAAATATCAGCCTTTTTAGATATTCTTGATAAGCTTTTCAAGTTTGCCATTTGCCCGTAGAGATTCACAGCTATTATGGCTTTAGTTTTTTTATTTATATATTTTTCAACTTCCGTGCAGTTAATTAAATAAAATTTATCATTATCAACAAAAATAGGAGTCGCACCTGCTCTACTTACAGCTGTAGATGTTGCAATATAAGAATTTGTTGGCAAGATTACTTCGTCTCCTTTCCCAATATCTAAAGCTCTTAAAATTAGTTCTATTGCATCTGTTCCGTTTGCGCAAGAAATAGCATATTTTTGATTTGTATACTTAGCAAAGTCATTTTCAAATTCTTTTACATAACTATTTAGAACAAATTGGCTTTCATTCACTATCTTTTCAAAAACCCTAAGTGAGTCTTTAATAATGGGTTTATGAATTCTTGTTAAGTCATTAAACGGGACAAACATTACATAACCCTATAACTGTATATTTGGTTTATCATTAAAATTTCATCCAAGGTGGATTCCCAGTTTCCCAGTACTTGCTTAATTGTAAATATTCACGATATGTGTCCATAGGTTCAAAATAACCATCGTGCTTATAAGCATTAAGCTTAGAATCATTTGATAGGTTAATTAAAGGCTCAGTTTCTAAAGTGCAGTCGTTGTCTAAATAGCTCAAAACACTTCTATTAAAAACAAAGAAACCAATATTGATATTTACATTTGCTAATTTTGGCTTTTCAATGAATTTATTTACTAAATTATTATCATCAAATTCAACCAATCCAAATCTAGAGACAGGATTTGCAACAGTTATAGTTGCCGGATTGTCATGTTTCTCGTGGTAATTAATCAATTTATCTATATTTACATTTGCTAATCCATCACCATAAGTGACAATAAATTCATCATTTAAATACTCAGATAGTCTAAAAACTCTACCACCTGTTAAAGTTTCTTCTCCGGTATTGATAACTTTTATATTTTTTTTATTATTAAAGTATTCTTCAATTATAAAACTCTTATATCCACTCGAGATTATAAATTCAAAACTCCCAAAGGAATTAAATATGTTCATTAAATGTTCAAGAACAGGTATCCCTCCAATTTTAACCATTGGTTTAGGTACTGTTTCAGTCATCTCTCTCATTCGAGTACCCTTACCACCTGCTAATAAAACAACTTGCTTAACCATAAGTACAATTATAATCTAACAACTTTTGTAACCACACCAATAGAATTATTATGATATGTATAATAAGCAAATATGATTCCAAAAATAATTTACAGGTCATGGAAAACGCAGAATTTTCATCCAAAAATTGATAAGCAAATAAAAAAAATGTTAAAAACGAATCCTGATTATGAACAAATAATTTATACAGATGAACAGATAAGGGATTATATAAAATCAAATTATGATTTAGAAATTTACAAAGCTTTTGAGAACTTAACCATAATGGCTGCAAAAGTTGATTTTTGGAGATATTTAATACTTTATAAAAAAGGTGGAATATATTTAGATATTGATTCAAATATTAATTCAAGTATTCCTGATTTCCTATTCAAAGAAGACAATGCTTTAATAACAGCTGAAACAAATCCAGATTTGTTTGTTCAATGGGCATTATTTTTTGTTAAAGACCACCCAATACTTGAAAGAACGATTGAATTAGTTACTCAAAATATAACTAATAATACGTATCACAATGATATTGTAAACACAACAGGCCCTGGAGTTTTCACAAAAGCTTTACAAGATATTCACACTAAGGAAACAGGAGAAAGAATAAACTGGAGTAATATTGATCAAAATTACGATAAAAAATTTTTTATTAATTCAGGAAATAACCAATACAATTATCGCTTGTTTGGTGTGGATTTTAACAATCATTTATCTTTTAAATACAAAAATACTAGTTATCTTTATAAAGATTTAAACCATTGGAAAAAAGAAGAAACTATTAAAGATTTAATTCAGGATAAAAATTTAAATTGAAGATCTCATTTTTTACCCATATGACTAAACCAGAGGAAAGGATGGATCCCTGGAAAGAAGCTCTGCAATGTTTTGAGTACTTTGCAGACGAGCTTGTAACTGTTGGTGAAAATTGGCCATATGAATTTGATTGGAAGGAAATAGGAGAAAATTTTCAAGAAGGATTTGATAAATCAAATGGCGATTGGGTACTAAACATGTCGTTAGATATGTTTTTTCACGAAAAGTCTAAATTTAAATTACTGGAAGCATTAATTCAGCATGAAGAGGCACCTGCATTTGCTCTACCTAAATTTAAATTTTTCAGCCCCACCAGGTGTGAGTTTAAAAACTTTGAAATAATCTGTCTCAATAAGAAAAAATTTCCAACTATAAAATTAAATGGTGGCGGTGACTTATGTTTAGCAACTTTAGATGGAAAATTACTTGATTACAATAATGTACCAATAGTCAATATTCCAATATGGAATTATGACACAACCTTTAGAACAAGAGAAGTTATAGCTGAAGACAGAGCACGTTTTGCAAGAGCCTGGTACAGGCATTTTAATGACTGGTCAGATAGAGGAGGCTCAACCAAAGAGGAAGCATTTGAAGCTTGGTTCAAAATGGTAAAAAAAAGACTTCCCAGACATCTAAAAAAAGTTGAACTAAAAGAACATCCAAAATTTATAAGATCTAAGCTTGAATCATTAGAAGAAAAACAATTCGGCTATGATTGTTTTGGTTTATTGGATAAATATAAACCATCTACAGAAGTTTATTATGACTACCTTAAAATGAAAGTCAAGTTTCCGAATATAAAACTCAAGATAGACTAATTTTTGTTATTCAGAGAATAAAATTTTCAGAAGTTATTTATACAATCAAAAATATATATAAATATATACTAATTTTATGAAAAAAACTCATACACTTGGAGTTGTTGTTCCAATATTTAATGAGCAGCTATATTTATCAGAATCAATCATAAGATTATTAAAAGTCGAAATTATTTCAGAAATAATACTTGTAGACGACAACTCTACAGACTCAAGCTATGAGATTGCTCAAAAAATTGAGAGTAGCAATTCAAAAGTAAGACTTGTAAAAACAAAATTAAATCTGGGTAAAGGAAATGCTGTAAACACGGGTGCGGCATTCTTAAATACTGACTATATGGTAGTTCACGATGCAGATTTAGAATATTTTCCTGATGATCTAAAAGAAATGTATGAAATATCGTTACTTTTTCCAAAAAGTCTTATTCTTGGTTCAAGAGTAATTGGAGACAAAGAAAGAAAAAAGCTTTATTACTTTACCTATCTTGGTAATAAACTTTTTTCAATAATTTTTTCATTGTTAAATAATTATAAAATTTCAGATATTGCAAGTTGTTATTGGCTTTTAGAGCTTGAAAGTTTCAGAAAATTTCAGATTCAAGAAAAAGGTTTTGCTATCGAAGTTGAAGTTTTATCAAAGTTCTTAAAATCTGGACAAGAGATAAAAGAAGTACCTATAAAATACGAAGCCAGGTCATACGAAAATGGAAAAAAAATAAGAATAAAAGATGCAATTTCTATTCTCCACAAAATTATCAAATATAGGAAATAATTATTCAGTATTTAGTGATTTAGCTTTTAAAGCAATTGAAATCATGATTAAATGTAGACAATTTAGAAAGTACCTATAAGATGACTGAACTTCAATATTATTCCACCATGAAATGTAAATTATAAAAATAAATACTATATTCAATAAAATCAAAATAAAGATTACAGTTTCAATTGAACCATTTTTAGATTTTATTGAATATAAATTAACAAAGATAAAATAAATAAAAATAACAAGAGCTATTCGATCCCTTGTAAACTCAATAAGTATATTTATTAAAACATTGAAATCTAAATTCCTTAAGTTGATTAAATCAAAAAATAAATCAGTTAAACTCCTTCCATCTAAGAGTGAAGCTCCATTTTCTGGAGGTACGTAAAGCTTCCTGTAAAATCTTTCAAGACTGTAAATAACAAATACTACTATTACATTCTGATTCTTTTTAATAAAAAGTAGATAAAGTAGGTATACCAATGTGAGTGTTGATATAAACTCTTTGCTAAAAAGTACACTGCTAAAGAAAAAATAAAAAACTAATGAATTAAAGTTGAGATTCGTTTTCATATAATCGCCTGATTTATAAACATATACACCAAAAAATAAACTGGCCAATCCCTCAAGCATTAAAGAATCAATGAACAAATATGACAACCACTCACTATTTAAAACAAATATTGAGAAAACTAATGCAATAATAATTTGTCTATTTCGTGAAACTTTTAAATCAAGGAATAATAAGTATGAAAAAAATAAAATTATTATTGAGTTGACCCTTATAAATTGGAAATCTTGTAATGGAAAATTTAGTTTAAAAATTATTGTTTGAGTATTATTAATAAATAGTCCTTGACCTTTAATTAAGTTGTTTGTGTAAGCTTGAAACAAGCCTTTACTAGAAATTAAGTTTGCTAATTCAAACCATTGAGATGGAACATCGTTACTCCATTCGACATACCAATTAATAGATTTTAATTTTTCAAAATAGTAGTAATTAAAGAATGAAAGTGACAAATATGTAATTACAATGTGTAAAAATATTTTGATTGATTTACTACTCAAGGTAATTATTAATAGCCAGGAGATGATAATTATAAGATATAGATTACGGAACCCCGTTAGATTAATTACCGGAAAAAAAATAAGTTCAATTAAAAAAAAGCTAGAAAAAAAATATGTGATTGATAAAATTCTTGAGTTTAATTTCAAAGATTTTTTTATATAATTAGAAAGTATGAAATAGAAATAAATGGAAAAAAAAGTTGATAGTAGAAAATGTATATTTTTAAGGTAAAAAAATATTAAATTATCAGATTGATTAATTATGTTAGAAAGATAATTAACTAATAAAGCAGAAAGTAAAATTTCTAGTGAATAATTTTTTACTATTTTTTTCATCTATATATGAACTTTACAGAAATAATTAAATTAATAATCAAAAAAATATTCTACGAACTTTATTATTTTCTTTTCTGGTTAGAAATTTAGTTATTTATATGTATAACTGTAAAAGACTTACATGTTGAGAGGTCTGAACTGTATGTATTCTTTAAAGAATTGTAAAATTCTTCAAAAACATTTTCCATATTATCTGGCCAAGGTGCGGTATTCAATTGCGACACTCTTTCATATGGAATTTCTGATATTAATCTAGTTGCTCTGTATGATTGTAAGAATATATAAGTATCTTCTGAAGTAGACTCATAGAGATTCTTAAAAATTATTTTATTGTAATAATCTTTTCTATTGCCAACATACCCGACTTCATACCAATCCAAATAAACTGGGTTGTTAAGTTCATAAATATAATATAGAACTGGATTATCTGGAAAAATTGACACATTTTTAGAATTTATAGTGGATAAGCATTCATCAATATCTTTTAGATACTGAAATGTATTTTTGTCTACAAAAATAGAACCATAATTTTCAGAGATGTTATTTAAATTATAGGAAAGATCAATATCCGATTTTTTTACTGACCTTCCAGGGTTACTTTTCCATATATTTTCTGCTCTAAACTTTGAAAGTTCTAGAACATTTGCTGAAGAGAGTAAGATAAACAACACTAAGCTAATGGAACCAATTTTTATAGAAAACTTACCCGGCAAGTTTACTTTTTTATCAAGAAATGAGTTCTCATCTAAATATAAATAGATTAATACAAGCAAGGATCCTGTTGTCCACTGTCCATAAACCCAGCTCATAGACATCATTGCACCTACTTCTAAAATATAACAAACAAATAAGGCCTCAAAAATATCAGGTAAATTTTCATAGTTTTTTATAAATATAAAAAATATTAAGAATAAGTTGATTAAGTTCAAGTAAGGTTTGTATCCCCAAGTTGTGTAGTCCATAGAATAAAGCATCGCAAAGAAAGATAAAAAGTATATCAAATTTAAAGTCTTTTTTAGAACAGGATTTTTTAATGGTATGTAGTTAGCCGCTATGAATAGAAATAAAAATAAAATTAATTGTTTTTCATAATAACCAAGCCTATGAAACCAGATATTCCAATACTCCCAATTAATTGGGCTAAGCAATGTTTCTTTGTAAAGATTATTAAAACCACCACTAGCAAACGTGACTAACAAGTAAATTAAAAGAGGTAAACCAGATATTATAGATTCCTTAATGAAGATACTTATTTTGAAGTTTTTAATGTTTTTAAAAACTATATACGCACCAACACTCAACAAGAAAGGAGTCTTAAATAATGGAGCCAGTCCTAGCAGCAACAGACCTAGAGTGTTATTTTTTTTAGTAACGGTGATACCAAGTGTAATTATAAAAAGAGAATCAAGCGTAGGCCAAATAAAATAGTCAAACCAATGGATATTTAAATAAGTTGCAGAAATCCAAAAAAATATTTTTAAGGATAAATTTTTTGAATTATAAAGACTAGAGAGTCTAAGTATATAGAGTGTGTATCCATGAACCATGAGTATTGAGATAATTCTTAGTATCGCAAGTTTATATTTTGGAACTAAAAGAGCATATAAGTGTAAATACATTGACCCCATAAAACTCTGATAACTAAAGTCGACATGTGGAGTTTGCTTAAAAAACAATCTTTGTGTTAGCCCAAGGGTTCTTGACTCGTCAGTAGGAAAAAACCCAAATTTAGCCTCTAAATGCCAAACAAAAAATACACTTACTAAACTTACAACTAAATATATTTTGGAAGTTGTGTTTTTTGTCATTCGTAAATTATATATAGATAAAAATAAGTATGTATAAATTTAAATTTAACTATAAATTTTCTATATCTTCTAGTATTTTTTTGATTTCTTCAGAGGGCTTATAATCCGAACTCGTACTTAGTTTGTTTTTGAGTTTAATTAGTTCATTTCCAGCTAGCAGTGCAGCATCGAAACTTTTTTTATGCGTAATGTAAACAAACGAATCTGAAGAATATCTATTAATAAAAGAGTTTCTCCAAATAAGTGTTTTTATATTAAGGGCATATGTTTCAAACTCAGCAGATAAACTATCAGTAATAAAAAGTGTCGAATTATATAAGCTTTGCAAAAAATTACTATGATTCCTCAAATTTTCAACTTTAATTGACTGATTAATATTTTTAAATAAATTAAATTTTAACAACTGCTTTCTTGTTGATGGATGCATTATCCAAATAAAATTTAAATCTTGGTTATCTTGTGATAGTTTAACTACATAATTACAAAAAGTAGTAAGACGTTTTCTTGAATATATATTTTCGCTTCTATGCATTAGTATTAAGACTTCATTTGATATTTTTTGTGAACTTTTCAGTAAATCAAAACTTATATTTTCATATGCAGTATTAATTGAAGAAGTGTAATTATATTTATTTCCAAAATGTTTTTTCAAATTATTTAAGGATTCAACTCCATCTGCAATAAGGTACTTTGAAAAAATACTAACAATTTTTCTTATCACTTCTTCAGGAAATGGCTTAAGTATCATTCCAGATCTTAGACCAGCTTCGAGATGAATTGCTTCAACTTTATTTTTTTTAGCTATTAACACCCCAAGTAGAGCGCTCAAAGTATCTCCATGATTGACTATTAGTGAATCTCTATTTATTTTCAATGTTCTGTTGAAAATAACCTGAAAAATAGATTTAAGAAACCATTTAATATTTTTAAAAATACTATCTAAAGTAACATCATTATCCAAATAATCGATTACTTCAACACCATCCTCTAATTCCAATAAGGACATCTTAATAAAATCTTTGTGCTGATTTGTAACCAATATACGAACTTTCCTAAAACCAGAAAGATAGTTAATCACTGGCTTACACTTTATAAATTGTGCTTTAGTTCCAATAACAAAATAAATTATTTTCATATCCAATTTCCTTGATGTTAGAAAGTATATAACACCCTATAATTAGTTTTAGTTTATATTGAAATAGTAAAAAAAAGGTTAAAAATGGCACAAGTTAAATATTTGTTAATAGGTTATGGCTATTGGGGGCCAAATGTAGCAAGAAATATAAACAATTCACCTGTTTCAGACCTAAAAATCATAATAGACAGCGATAAAAAGGCCATTGGCAAAGCAAAAAGTAAAAATATTGCGGAAGTATATTTAGACAACTCAGAAAAATTAACCGATAAATTAATGGCAGACATTGATGTTATTGTTATTACAACCCCTCCAAGTTCACACTACAAATTAATTAGTAGTTTTGCGAAGTATAAAAAAACTTTTTTAATTGCTAAACCAGTGTGTACATCAATAAGTGAGGTTGAGAAAATAAAAAAAATTATTGAAAAATACAATATTGAAATTTTTACTGATGAAACCTTTATTTACTCAAATAAGGTAAAAGCTATTAAAAATATTGTAAATTCTAAGGATTTTGGATCTTTAAACTACATTTCTTCAGTAAGGTCTAATTTGGGACTAATTCAAAAGGACATAGATGTGATTTGGGATTTAGCACCGCATGACCTTTCTATTGTTAGTTTTATAACTAACCAATATCCCATTACATCTAAATCTGTCTCAAGTAATGTATTAGGTAATGTCAAATCTCAAAATAATATAGCTTTTATTGAATTTGATTATAAGAAATTCAATTTTTACTTAAATGTAAACTGGCTATCTCCTGAAAAAGTAAGATACATGGTTTTTAGCGGCACCAAACAGACAGTAGTATACGATGACAACAAAAAATATAGAGCTATAAAAATTTACGATCAATCCATTGACATTATTAAAGGTGAATATATTTATAATAAAAGTGAAGGCAGATATGTTAACTATTCTCCTAATGAACCTCTTTACGATGAAATATACGAACTATCAAAATACATTATTTCAGGTGAAAAAAGACCAGTGACCACATTTGAAAATTCTAAAAAAAATATTTATGCACTAGGAAACATTAAGAAATTTTAATTTATATTTTTCTTCGGAATTCTTTTCTGTCACCTAACAAATCGTAATCTTTTTTTGAATAATAAGAAATATTATCAATAGATTGACTGACCGCACTGATTACGTCTAACTCCATTAAATTATTATCTATGAGTTTTTTTCCATTTTCAATACACAAATTGTAAACATCAATCACCTCCATTTCTTGATTGATGTTAAAAATTTCTTGATCAACAATTGGACCAGTATCTATTCCCTCGTCAATTAAATGAAGAGTCACACCGTGTTTATTTTCACCATTTTTTAGAGCCCAGTTTATTGGATTTACACCTCGGTACTTAGGCAATGGGGAGTTATGAATATTAAATATTTTATAAAATTTATTAATTAAATCATTTTTAAGTATTTTGTCAAAATATATGGATATACCAATTGAGTCTTGCGAAATTTTATTTTTTGATATATATTCAAAATCTAATATTGTTACATTATTTTCGTTAGCCCAATTTATTAATGAGTCCGTCCATGTTGGTTCGGGTTTTACTGGGATGATAATAAGGTTTTCTTTTTCACTTGATTCTAAGTATTTTTCAGCACAATATATAGCTAATTCGCCTTTACCGAATAAATACAGACTTGCTCTGTTTTTGTAATTCAATTAATTAATTTTGTTAAGAGTGAGAGGTACTCATCAGGAGTTCCACAATCAAAATACTCACCTTCAATATTTTTATATGTTAGATTTGAGCCACTATTTACAGCTTTTTCTAAAGCATAACCAATATGAGGGTCTTTTATGTCAATAAATGGTTCTAACTTTCTGGAAAAAGTCATAGCTCCCCAAGAATAGATATAATCACAATCTTTTTTCTTATCCTTTATGTCTGTTATGTATTTTGCATCTTGTTTTACTTGGCCTAATTTACCATATTGCTCAGGTCGAATTTTCCAGCATGCTACATCTGCTATATCAGGGGTTGGGTCAAGTATCGAATATGGTTTCTGTCCATAAAAAAATGTATCAGGCATAGACATAAAAAATGTCTTTGAACCCGAAACATCAAGTACTTTTAGAATAGTTTCAGACATAGTATCAGTAGCTGTTGGCAATATTACAATATTCTCATCTACAAATCCAAGAGAATCTAGTAACTGTACAATCTCTGGCCTAGTTGGAACCCAAATTATATCACAAATTTTTTTAAGATTGGAAATATGAGTTTCTAATAAAGATTCGTAATCAACCGAAGAGGGTAAAAGGAATTTAGGTATACCTTTCATTCTTAGCCCAAAACCAGCTGCTGGCAGTATGGCATCCATTATTGTATTTTATTAATATTAATTTTCATTTGTAAAACAATAATAACTTATAAAACATAAGTAATATCCGAATATGATAAAAAATATTGAAAAGCTCTATTTGTTTACAATAATTTTTTTATTTTCTGGTGGCTATTCTACAAACCTCAAATTGGGTGAAATTATGTATTTAGGAAGGGGCGTAAAAACTCAGAGCGTTCTGTCTTCATATATTGGAGAAAGCCACTTATTGTTGTTTAATTTTCTTACAAACATACTTTCCATATTAGAAATAAACCCAAAAGTAGTTTTTAATATAGTAGCTTGCATCTGGTTATTACTTATTTTATTGAAAGCAAAGAGTATATTTCAAATTGACCAAAAAGGACTATTGATATTATTACTTTTACTATTAAATGTGCAAAGTTTTTTTGCTGCTGAATTTTTCTTTGGTTCGATTGAAGGAAAAGTATTTTCTTATCTCTCTTTATTTTCATCCTTTTTATATGCATTTAATGGAAAATTGTTGAAGTCATTTTCCTTGTATACTATGAGTATATTTTTCCATGCATCTGTAGCTATCGTTAGCTTTCCAGTGTTACTCATAATTCTATACCAAAATTTTTCACTCCATAAAATAATTAAGACAGGATTCCCATTTTTTGTTATCTGTACTCCCTATTTATACTATTTGTTAGATACAAACTTTAACTCAACCTTGACTCCTCTAAAAAAGAAAGAATTAATGGAGTTTCTAATTGCTTACAGGCTTCCGCACCATTTATTTCCATTTTCAGATGATAATACAAACATTTTTCATATTAATGACCAGTGGGTGCCTGGATTTATATTCATGCTAGTTCTAAGCTTTTCATTCTTTATCTTGTTTTTTGTTAATAATCGAAAAACAACCATTACGCACCAATTGAATAAGATAATATTGTTAACTTTATCTATCTTTTGGATTTTTGTTATAACTGTTAGCTTCATACCTATAAGCTCATTTGTACTTGCATATCCATTTAGAATTACATCTTCAATAGTATTTTTATCTTATATTTTTGTAGCACTCAAACGAAATGAATTAGACTTTATGTATAAAAAGGAATTAGAAAATATATTTTTGTCAATGTTAATCATTTTTTCCAGCAACTCTTTCTTGAAAACAATTGAAGCCAATGTGGACTCAGTTTATACAAATAGCCAAATAGAAAAGACTCTTATTGAGCAAAATCCAGAAATAATTTTTCTTCCTTTATACGATGAAAGTTCTAAAAATTCATATTTGAATGCGATAGAATACAACACTTCAATACCAACTTATGCAAGTTATAAACTAAATGTTTTTTTTATTAAAGATGTTGAGGAATGGAAAAATAGGTTAAATAATTTAAAAATTTTTTTTGATGGGAATTGCCAAGTTTTTGATGAGTTTGAAAACTATATTTTTATTGACAACAAGTCAAATAATGAATGCGGTAGCTTTGTAGAAAAAGTAGGACCGTATTACTTATATAGAAAACTTAGCTAACTTTTCTATCTATTTTATTTATTAGAAATTGAAAAATGGACATAAACTTAACAACATACTTTGAATATCTAGGTATGTAATAGTCTCCACCTTTAGATTTTGAACTAACTGTATTTTCTATTTGCAATGGTGAGGTTTTTATCAAAAATGACTCCCTATCTTCATTTAATTTGGAATTCACGAATGCAGGATTCCACAAATAAACTTTATCTCGTAATTCTACATTCAAAAAGATTTCTATGGCTATAGCTTTTGATAATACATATTTAGATATTGAGTAACTGCCTATGCTTGGTCTAAAAAAGCCAGACAAAATACTCGAGACTATATGGATTTCATGGAAGTTCCTAATATTTATTATTTTTTTAAATAAGAATATTTTTTCATAAGCATTTATTCTTATATGCTCACTTAGGTTGTTTAATAAATCATTATTGGAGTTTTCTTCTTTTAGTATCCCAAAACTCAGTACAAAAATATTTTTTGTAGTTGAGTCTAGATGTTGATCAATTTCATTTATAAAACTTTTGTAATTTTTCACTCGCACTGTTTTTTTATTCAAATTTTTGTTTGTTCTGACAACATATAAAACTTCAATGTTCTCATACCTTTTTTTTAAACCATTAACAATAGAAGTTCCAATTAAAGAGTTTCCTCCTATTAAAAATATTTTATATTTGTTATGCAAAGTCTTCTCTAATCCAGTTATCCATTAAAATCTCATTCAACACCATAATAACAGCTTGAGGATTCCCCCACGGGGCTACGGGCAAGAGAGAACCATCACAGACTTTTATTCTTGAATCTTTTTTAAGTGCGCCATTCTTGTCTAAGTCTTTGTTTTTATTTAACGGTAGAGATCCAAAAACATGTACAGTCGAAATAGGTGATATATTTTTACTTGGCCAAATTTTGTTTGCCCCACCTTGTTTTAAAGTCTCTCTTAAGAGGTTGTAACCATCTTTGATTTTTTCTTTGTCTTGTTTTTTAATATAAATAAATGGTATAACTTTACCAAATAAAAAAAATAATCTTCCTTTGGAAACATCAAATACCGTACTACTAAAGTAGGAAACAAGCTTTTTTGGGTCCAGGTTTATATTGTTTTCACCCAATGAAGCAAGCGTTGCTATTATATATGGAGGTGTTGAAACAGAATATCCAAACTTATATTTTAAATCTTTAGTCCATGATTGAAAAGGAGGAAAAAGATCTCCATCATTGACATTTTCTTTATACTTCACCACACATCTCGTCATTGGGTGCAGATTTAACCTCACCTTATCTTTTAGTAATTTTGATTTTTTGAGCAACCACGGCGTTGATATTGTTCCGGCTGAAACTACAACTTTTCTTGATTTCAAAGTTTTAACTTGATTATCCTTAAGTATGTAAATCAATAGGTAATCTTTTCTGCTGTTATCAATTTTCATTACTTCTGAGTTAGTTAATTTTTTTAATCCTAAATTTTCTGATTCATTCAAATAGGTTTCAATCATTCCTTGGTGAATTTCTGGGTTATATTTTCTCCACCTGGGGATTTCCTTACATACTAAATTTTTATTTTTATTAGAACCATCTACTAAAGTTGATACTAAATTTGTTGAATAATTTTTTGGTTGCATTTGAACATGAATTTTCTTTTCAACATACTCCTCTTTTAATTCCCATTCTTCCTGAGGTATACCCGTTAAAGCTAAAAATTGTTCTTTATATTTTCCTGTTAATTTAAAATATAAACCACTATTGACCTGAGCACCTCCACCATATGTAGAGCCTTCAGTAAATATTATAGGAACATTTCCGTAGCAAAAATTTAAGCCTTCATTACCAAACTGCAATTTTGTTTGAGTATAAGAATGGTGCTTGATAGATTTAGAGTTGTAATGCGAGCCTTTTTCAACTATTAGTACTTTTTTACCTTTTTCAAGAAGTTTGGACGCTGCAATAGAACCACCAGGTCCACTACCAACAACAATTGTGTCATAAATATTATTACTATCAATTGTCGAATTATCCTCTACTAGAACTGCTTTTTCTTCTTCAAGAGTAGATTCAAAAATTAAAATAATATTTCCTGCAATGTATTTATATAGAAGAAAATTGTTCTTAGACCCAACATTAAATTTATTAAAAAAGTGAAGATAAAAACTAATAAAAAATCTTAAAACTTTAATTTGTTCTAATCTTTTTTTAGCCTCTTTACACTTAATAAAGTCATGTTTATAGCCAAGAGATTCTAATAATTTGTGTATATGTTTAAAAGAGCACTCTTCATAGCTTTTGTATTTATTCATGTATCAAAAAAGTTTCTTGCAGTATTTTCAAAT
>Ga0233432_10000609_pt1 | contig 34126 bp, 36 predicted proteins | sample SI_122_August201_6_FD_179870 | JGI IMG/M metagenome (GOLD analysis project Ga0233432, IMG submission 179870) | Seawater microbial communities from Saanich Inlet, British Columbia, Canada - SI_122_August2016_10_MG | ecosystem: Environmental > Aquatic > Marine > Inlet | place: Canada: British... | reverse complement strand
GTGTGATAACAAAGAGCATCCAGAAACACCGAGTATTTTAATTGGTATTTTTTTAAGTTCGTTAAATGAATCACGAATATCACATGCTTGCATTGTACATCCCGGAGTATTGTTTCTTGGGTAAAAATAAATGATGAAGTTCGAGCCTAATAGGTTTTCGTTCGAATAAGTGAAACCTGAGTCATCGGTTGTATTAAATACTGGAACCTTATTTCCTTCAGAGAGTGGAGTGACATTAATTTTCGGCATCTATAAAAGTTAAAGTTTTGCCAACTTTTTGTACTAGTACTGCATTTAAAAGTAAAATAATTTTGTCGATAAGCTCTTGTGTATTGTCTTTAGAGGTTGTGTGGGAAAACTTAATCATACCGTCTTTAGCAAGAATGGAACGGGCTTCGTTTAAGAAAGTATCGGTCATACCCTTTTTTCCAATTTTCAAATCGACTGATCTTATTTTTGCTACGGATTTAAATTTTCTTCTAGTGTTACCATTCATAGATATAAGGTTATAATTTTAAAAATTTAGAAATGAAATGCATTGCATCGGCACTGTCCTTGACCGCATTCACTTTGTTGTTTTTGTAAATCACTTCACCACTCTTGGATATAATAAAAGTCCATCTTTTTGCTGTAGCACTTCTTTCCAACGAGAATCGTTCTCCTTGTATGAATTTCTGGATAGTACCGCCTTTGCTAACTGGGACGCCAAATTCCTTTGCAGTTTTGCCCGCCGGATCTGACAGTAATGTGAAGTTTAAGTGTTCCGTCTTTTTGAATAATTTCAAGTTTGCAGGTGAGTCTCCGCTAATGCCAATGATTTTCACTTCTTTTGAATTCCATTTGAGTAGGTCATCTCTGTAAGAACACGCTTGCCTAGTGCACCCACCGGTTAATGCCGCTGGATAAAAAAATACGAGAAGATGCTTTTTTGATAGGCTGTCTTTAGAATTAAAAACTTTTCCATTTTCATCCTTTAATGAAAAGGGTGGTGCAGGTGAGCCTAAATCAATCGCAAATGAAACCCCATGGGTACAAAATAAAAACAACATGAGAAAGAAAGGATGTATGGTCATGGCAATGGCTTAGAAGGAAATAAGCATGTGCACAAGCTAATCCTTTTCTTTACCAAGGTATGGTTTCTCCATCTTCTCCAATAAAGATACCTGTTGAATGTGTAGGGAGATTTTCTAAAAGAGACAGAATAAGCTTAACGGATTCAGGCACTTCATATTTAGCTTCAAGTCCTCCCATATCTGTCTTTACCCATCCAGGGCTTATTGATATCACCCTTACACCGTATTCAAGGTAATCAATGGATGATTGTTTTGTTAGCATGTTTAAGGCTGCTTTCGAGCATTGGTAAGCAATAGCTCCCCCTAATTGCGTTTCTCCCCTTAGCCCAATCGAGCCAAGTCTGGATGAAAGATTTATTATGAGTGGATCTTTCCCTTTTTGGAGTAGAGGTAGAGCCCCCTGACTTACCTGAAATGCTCCAATTACATTTGTTTCATAAATCTCTTTAAATGAATCGACTGAAATCTGTTTCAAGGAATTCCAGTCAAGAATTCCGGCATTATTGAAAACCTGATCTAAGGAAGGAGAATTTGCTTCAATGGTTCTGATTGCGGATTTGATCGATTCAGATGAATTAACATCTAGGCAAACGAGGTGAAGTTTATTTTCATTTTCGGCCAGCTGAAAAAGGTTTTTAGAGGAGTTTTTGTTTCTATAGGTACCATAGACCGTGTTTCCTTGTTTGAGTAATTGACGAGCTAATTCAAGTCCAATACCCCTAGATGCTCCAGTTATAAGTATTCTTTTCATGCCCATTTTATAGTTTAGATCATCTTGCAGGACAAGCTATTCGCCGTTTACTCTTTAACCTATCTTGTAAATATAGTTTGATGTTGTTTTATGAAATATCGTCAATTGGGTAATTCAGGACTCAACCTTAGTGAAATAGGTATGGGAACTTGGGCCATCGGAGGTGGTGATTGGGGCATGGGCTGGGGTAATCAGTCGGAAAAAGACTCTAGGGAAGCAATTATTGAAGCTTTGGAGGCGGGTATAAATTGGATTGATACAGCTCACGCTTATGGATTTGGCTTAGCAGAGGAAGTAATTGGAAAAGTGCTCTCTGAATGGCAAGAGCAAGTAATTATAGCTACTAAATGTGGAGTTTTGCCTGAAGAGGGAAATAAACCGATTCGTTTTATTTCTCCTCAATCAATTCGCGAAGAGATCGAGGGTTCGTTGAAGCGATTGAAAAGAGATGTCATTGACCTCTATCAAATTCACTGGCCCTCGCCACTAGAAAATCTTCATGATTCCTGGGAGACTTTGATCGATTTAAAAAAACAAGGGAAAATTAGGTACATTGGAGTCTGTAATTGCTTTATCGATGAGCTTGGAATCCTTGGGGATCCTGAAGCGATCACTTCAAATCAGCCGATGTACAGTATGCTTGAACGAACAGTTGAGAGTGAGGTATTGCCTTGGTGTGAAAATAATGCAGTTGGAGTTCTAGCGTATAGTCCTATGCAGTCGGGCTTATTGACGGGAAAGGTTTCCAGAAGTTGGCTCGATTCCCTGCCATCGAATGACTGGAGGAAGCATAAGGTTGATCATCCCGTGGTGAGCCCACTTCAGAGTGAAGAGGGGCTGGCTCATTTCCTCTCATTACAATCAGAGTTATCCGCACTTGCCCAAAATAGAGGGAGTTCAGTTGGGCAGCTCGCAGTGGCTTGGGTATTACGCAGAAGTGAGATTTCTTCCGCTATTGTCGGGGCGAGGAAAGCAGGTCAAATAAAAGAAATTTGTGCGGTTAGCGAAAAACCTCTATTTGAGGAAGAAGTCGATGCCATTAATCAAGTGCTCGATAGATATGAATCAAAAGTATAATGTCCAAAGAAACTGAAAGTGAAGATTCCGATGCTACAGCATCAGAAAGAAAACCTAAAAGCACAGCTTTAAAAACTAAGCGAGGAAGACCGAATCGAGATAAACAGCCAAATAAATTACAGGGCAGTAATCGAAAAGTTTCGCCAAGGCCGGAAGTTTTGGAGGATTTGGAGGATTTGGGGATTTTGCCAACGACAACATACATCAAGAATCTTAAGGGTAAGCGTAAGATCGTTGGTCTAACTGCGTACGATACGATACTTGGTGCGGCTGTTTCAGCTGCTAATGTTGACTTTATTTTAGTGGGTGACTCTTTGGGGACAACACTCCTAGGATATGATACCACAATTTCAGTGACTTTAGAGGATATGATTAGGCATACAGCTGCTGTTCGCAGGTCGAATCCGAAATGTTTACTTGTTGCTGATTTACCTTTTGGGGAAGCTAGTTTTTCTTTTGACCGCCTGCTTGAATCATCTCGCAAGCTTATGCAGGAAGGCGGCGCTGATGCAGTTAAGATTGAGGGAGGCAGGGATGTTGCTGACGATGTAGAAAAATTGGTAGCTACAGGAATTCCTGTACTCGGTCATATTGGACTTTTGCCACAAACAGTTAAGGCAATTGGTGGGTACAGAAAATTTGGTGAAACTCGCGAAGAGGCTGAAAATATTTATACTGATGCCATTACACTAGAAGAAGCAGGATGCTTCGCTGTCATTGGCGAGATGTTACATGAGCAGGTAGCAACTGAACTTTCCAAGCAAATCCTACCGCCATTGATTGGAATAGGAAGTGGAACCGGTTGCGATGGTCAAATTTTAGTTACCACGGACCTCCTGGGTTGGTCGAATGGAATGGTTCCTAAATTCGTCAAACCATATGCAAATCTTAATAAGGTGGTAGCTGATTCTCTAAATAAATATGTTCGTGATATTCGTTCGAACTAATTATTGATAAAGCCTATGAATTTTTGCGTCATTGGAGCCGGTGCTTGGGGCACTGCTGTTGCTGTACATCTTGCAAGTAATGGCCATGTTACTACCCTTGTACCTCGAAGGTATGAGCATGCGTTAAAACTTTCTAGCGACAGGTCTAACCAAGATTATCTCCCTGATGTAGAGTTTCCTGAGGACTTGCAACTTGGTGCAAACCTGAAGCCTTCCATGATGGAGGCTGATTATATATTCTTTGCTTGCCCCTCCCATGCTCTCAGGGAGACATGTAAGCAAGCATCCTTTAATGACTCTTCTTCATGGAAACTAAAAGGAGCTATTGCATTATGCAAGGGACTCGAGCCAGGAACTAATTTATTTGCCCACGATGTGATAAGTTCAGAGTTAAACCAAGGCATTGCGGCAGGTTACCTAACGGGTCCAAGCCACGCTCATGATGTTGCGATTGGTAAGCCTTCTGCTATGTCTCTAGCAATGAACTTAAATGTTGAAGATTTGAGCACTCTTCGGAATGCAATAAGTTCTCCTCGAATGAGGATTTACAGTACGACTGACCTAATCGGAGTAGCTCTGGGGAGTTGCCTTAAAAATGTTTACGCAATTGCAACTGGTTTATCGGATGGTTTAGGTTTTGGTGATAATGCGAGAGCCGCTCTACTCACAAGAAGCATGAACGAAATGATTTCTCTTGGCTGTTCGATCGGTGGGCAACAAGAAACTTTCTTTGGGTTAAGTGGATTTGGTGATTTAATAGGTACCTGCATGGGGGAATGGAGTCGGAATAGGAGATTTGGGCTATCAATTGCTTCTGGCGAGACTCCACTTGAGGTAAAGGATTCGCAAAAGACAGTAGTTGAGGGATATTCGGCAACAAAGTGTTTTTTCGAAAAATGCAAAAGTATGGGTGTAGAAATGCCAATTTTAAACGAAATTCATCAAATTTTATTTAAAGGAAAGAAACCAAGTGAAGCTTTAGATGATCTTATGGGGCGAGAACTTAAGCGAGAGAGTCTCTAGTGATGACCCCATCCTTATAGTTACGAATTTCAACAACAGGAATGAATTCTGCGGAAAGACCTAAATTAGAGGCTCCGAAAGGAGCCAGTAGTCTCCTTTTGCACTCCTGCTGTGCTCCCTGTGAGGGTGAGGTCTTAGAGACACTACTTCATTCAGGGATTCAGCCTACTGTATTTTTCTATAACCCTAACATTCATCCCAAGAAAGAATATGAGATCAGGAAGGACGAGGATAAGAGATTTTGTGAAAAAATAGGAGTATTGCATGTAGATGTCGATTACGACCCAATGACTTGGTTCGAACGAATCAAAGGCTTAGAATGGGAGCCTGAGAGAGGGTCGCGTTGCACGCAGTGTTTTGATATGAGGTTTGAAAGAACAGCTCTCTATGCATCTGAAAACGGATTTTCGGTTTTCTCAAGTAGTCTAGGCATATCTAGGTGGAAAAATATGAAACAGATTAATGGTTGCGGGGAAAGAGCAGCATTAAGATACCAAGACTTGGTTTACTGGACATACAACTGGAGGAAATCTGGTGGTTCTCAAAGAATGATTGAAACTTCAAAAAGAGAAAATTTTTACCAGCAAGAATATTGTGGATGCGTTTATTCCCTGCGTGACACAAATAAATGGCGAACATCTCAAGGGCGAGGTAAGGTCGAGATTGGAAAGAAATACTACAGCACAGATGATTCTAATAATAAATTTAAAGCGACAAAATAAATGAGTGAAATTTGGGAAAAATTGCGAGAGGAAGCCTCCAGAATCGCTTCTACTGAAAGAATTCTTTCAAAAATTATTACAGAATATGTTTTAGAAAGAAAATCATTTGCTGATGCCCTAAGTTGGCGAATTTCTTCCAGGCTTGCCACTGGATCTGTTCCAGCTAACGATCTAAAAGAGCTTTTGTTTTCAAGTTTCGAAAAGTCTGACTCTATAATTGATAAAATCGAATCAGATTTAATCGCAGTAAAGGAGCGGGATCCCGCTTGTGAGGATTTTATTAGCCCGTTCCTTTATTTTAAAGGATTCCAAGCCTTGTGTGCCTATCGTGCATCTAACTATCTTTGGAATGTTAATCGAAAGGACATTGCTCTATATCTTCAGAGTTTAATTTCAATTGTGTATTCCGTTGATATACATCCGGCCGCAACAATAGGGGAGGGAATACTTCTTGATCACGCAACGAGTTTTGTTGCTGGTGAAACTACTGTAATTGAGGATAATGTATCTATACTTCATGAGGTAACTTTAGGTGGAACGGGTAAAGAGGGGGGCGATCGGCACCCAAAGATCCGGTCTGGAGTATTAATTGGTGCCGGAGCAAAAATACTCGGAAATGTTGAGGTAGGCCAAGGTGCACGAGTTGGTGCAAGTAGTGTCGTTTTATCTGATGTCCCTGCAAATGTATCGGTTGCTGGTGTACCGTCCCGGGTGATCGGACAAATGAATAGACAGAGCTCTCCATCTCTTGATATGAATCATACTCTCAATAGCATGAAGGAATATGAGTCTGGTGGAGGAATCTAGTTTTATTGATATGTTTCGTAAGATTGACGCAATCTATTGGATGATTTATTTCTTATAAAATGTCTGAATTGAGTACCAATATTTCTAAAGAAAGAGTTAATGATGGCTTCCTCGATGGGAGTGAAAACACTACTAATTCCTCGCGTGAAATTAAACCCACTAAGAAGGTTGAGGATTTGGAAGTAAAAGATGCACAACTCATATTTCAAACTGTTTGGCAGGAACTGGAACAGGAAATGGGAGCCGAGAACCTTAAGTTTCCCGCTGAAATATTTTGGCTTAATGGTGCACCAGGTGCTGGTAAGGGTACGCAGACTGCTTTCATTATGGAGTTTCGTGATCTTACTGAGAAACCGATTATTGTAAGTGAGCTCCTAAAGTCACCTGAGGCTAGGAAGAAAATTGATGCAGGATTGCTTGCGGGTGACCGTGAGGTGACCAAACTAGTCTTCCGATCATTATTGAATCCTGAATATGAAAGTGGGGCTATCGTCGACGGTTACCCCCGCACTAAGTCCCAGGTTGAATGCCTCAAGTTGTTTCACAACCGTTTGAGTGAACTGAGGGGTAAGTATCTAGGCACATTACAGGAAACTCAATTCCCCAAACCAAGGTTTCATATCATCATGCTTTTCATTGATGAGGAGGAAAGCGTACGTCGGCAGTTACTTCGTGGGCAAAGGTCAATTGCTCATAATGCGGAAGTGGAGGCGTCTGGTGTTGGAGAAAAGTGGGAGGTTAGAAGAACTGACTTAGAGGAAGATGCTGCCCACCTAAGGTATAAAACCTTCAAGGAGTCTACTTATGATTCCCTTACCACGCTTAGGGAACTCTTCCATTATCATTTTATCAATGCTCATGGAACGGTTACGGAGGTTCAGCAAAGAATAATACAGGAACTTAAGTATCAAAGTTCATTAGAATTGGATGAGGCGACCTATGATCGTATCTCCGCAATCCCACTTGCTGATAAACTTTCATTGCATGCTCGGCAACTACTCGTTCATAGATTAGATTCATACGAAAAGTTTCATTCTGAGCTTTTCGACCGTGTTGTTCGCTTAATTAAGTCAAAATTTATCCCTATTGTTGAAAAACATTCAATATCTGGCTTGGCTTACATTAATTCAGAAGATTCTGTCTTTGATGATCCTCTGGCAATTGCAATACTTATTGATGTTTTTACAGAAAGAGGCTTCACCGCTGTTGTTGATATCCGAAGGATGGAAATCCCATCCAGGATTGATCCCAAGAGTTATGAAATTATCAACCGTGTAAAGAAAGTCTACAGAGTTAGAATTAATTTTTCTGGATCGAAAATACGACGTGGATAATTCAGATATTTTACTTATACCCTACATACATTATGGACCCTAGATACACATTACTTGCTCAAAATTTGGTATCTCACTCGACCAATCTTCAACCTGGAGAAAAGGTACTTCTTCATGCCTTTGATATTCCTGATAAGATGACACTTTCTTTAATTCGGGCAGTTCGGGCAAGAAAGGCAATCCCATTTGTTCAAGTTCAATCAGCAATTCTTGATCGCGAATGCATTCTTAACGGTGCAGGCGAGCAGTTCGAGGCGTCTTCTCACTGGGAATTAGAAAGAATGAAAAAAATGGATGCATATATTGCATTGAGGGGGTCAAGTAATGTGTTTGAAAACTCGGACCTACCACCTGATGACATGAGACGGGCGATGAAAATTTTAAAGCCTGTGCTTGATTGGCGTGTCAAAAAGACAAAATGGTGTGTATTAAGGTGGCCTTCACCTTCCATGGCTCAACAGGCTAAGAAAAGTACTGAGGCTTTTGAGAAATTTTATTTCGAGGCATGCTGTATGGATTATTCCCGAATGAACGAGGGAATGCGTTCATTAGAGAGAAGGATGAAGAGTGCCGACAGTGTTAAAATCGTCGGTTCAGGCACTGACCTTCGTTTCTCAATCAAGGGAATAGACGCTGTTGCGTGCGGTGGAACTCATAATATTCCTGATGGTGAAGTATTTTCTTGTCCTGTAAAGGATAGCGTGGAGGGCGTGATTTCATTTAATGCAGATACCATTTATCAGGGAACCTCTTTTTCGGATATTTCCCTGAAGTTCGAGAAGGGTAAGATCGTCGAAGCAACTGCATCATCGAGCGAAGATAAGTTGAATGAAATTCTTGATTCTGATGCTGGTGCTCGCTTTATAGGTGAATTCGCTATCGCTTTTAATCCGATGATTCGCGAGCCAATGTTGGATATCTTATTCGATGAGAAAATCTGTGGGTCATTTCATTTTACTCCTGGGCAAGCTTATGAAGAAGCTAATAATGGCAACGAATCTCAGGTTCATTGGGATATGGTAAATATTCAGCGGGAAGAATGGGGTGGAGGTGAAATTTGGTTTGATGGCGAATTGATTCGTAAGGATGGTATTTTTCTTCCAGATGATTTAAAGAAGTTGAATCCTGAATATTTGTTAAGATAATCGGTTTATTTATTTCCCTCACTAGTTTTGGATCTTAGAAATTTCATACGAGCATTACCCAAGACTGAGACTCATCTTCACATTGAAGGCGCATTGCCATGGGAGTTTCTTGTTCGTAAAGATCCTGTGCGCTTCACGGACGAACCTGTTTTTAGATCTCCTGACTTTAGATACGATAACTTTGCTCAATTTGAATCAATTCTCATTGATCATGCGATGGAAATATTTTCTTCGCCTCAAGATTATCATGATGTTGCCAAATCAATTTTCAACTCACTGCTAGATCTAAATGTTCGTTATTTAGAAACTAGTTTTCATGCTGGAATGATTGAGTTTCTTGGTGTTCCGGGACAAGAAATCTTACATGCTATTTTATCTGCTGTACCAGTCGGGCTTGAAGTACGTGTTTTTCTAGGGATAAGTAGAAATGCATATACGGATTATCTTGCTCCAAAACTTGAAAGTGCCGTGGAGTCCTGGGAGGGTTTGAGCGGAATTGACCTGCATGGTCCAGAGGATCTTCCTTTAGATCCATGGACGGAACCTTTATGGGCGAAAGCTAAACATAATGGACTGGTATTGAAAGCTCACGCAGGTGAATTTGGTCCTGCTTCTAATATCGAGCACGCTATTTTTAACCTTGGGGTAAAACGAATTCAGCACGGTGTTGCCGCCATCAAATCGGAAAGTTTAATGCAAAAACTTCTAGATCATGATGTTTGTCTCGATATGTGCCCCATAAGTAATTTTAAACTAAGAGTTATAGATGAATGGATTGATCATCCTTTGGGTGATTTCCTAAATCGAGGTATAAAGTGTACCCTAAGTACTGATGATCCACTTTCATTCAATAATAATCTAGTAGATGAGTACATGGCATGCAGTGATAAGTTGAGCATGCCAGTAGACCAACTCATTACACTAGTGAAAAACGGTTTTGGAGTCTCAAACCTCACTCAATCAGAGAAGAATACATTCTATAGGGAAATTGATCTCTTGTGGGACGATTTTAAAGGTAATGGAGTCGGGTGAAGAGTTTAGAGTTCCGTGCGGGGAAGCAGACCGTGCTGACAAAATTTTGTCTAATGCATTCCCAAATACTAGTCGTTCTTTAATTAAGAGGTCCATTGATAGTGGGCATATCACTCGCTTAGATGGAACCAAGTTGGAACCTAAGACGAAATTGATCCCTGGAGAAGCTCTAATGGTTCACTTATTTTACCCCAAAGTTGCTAAATTGGAACCATTTAAGACGGCTCTGAATGTTTTATATGAAGATGAATACTTAATTTTAATTAATAAACCCTCGGGTATGGTTGTTCACCCAGGTGATGGAACCAATAACGAAACTTTAGTTCATGCGTTACTGAATCACTGCCCTGAAGAGTTGTGCCCGGTCGGTGCGCCTAAGCGTCCGGGAATCGTTCATAGACTCGACAAAGATACGAGTGGGGTTATGGTAGTAGCTAAAAAGGAGTTGCCTCATCACCACCTTGTTCAACAATTCGCTAATCGAACTGTTATAAAAAAGTATACGGCTATTGTCGCTGGTAAAATGAAGATAGTAAGAGGTTCATTCACTGACCCTATCGGCAGGCATCCTAAAGTAAGAGTTAAGATGGCAGTCGTTAAGTCTGGAAAGAAAGCCCGTACTGACTGGACACTGATAGATGCTTCCAATAAGCAATATTCAATAGTCGACTGTAACCTTAAAACAGGGCGAACTCACCAAATACGAGTACATTTTTCAAATTATGGACACCCTTTAGTTGGTGATAAAACCTATGGTTATAATTCCAATAAATACCCATCAAGTAATCCAACAATAAGGGTTATGCTTCACGCTAGGGAACTAAGCTTTAAGCATCCAGTTTCTGAAAAGATAATGGTATTCTCCGCTGAGTTACCTCCCGATATGCAGACCTATATCAGCAACCTCAACTATGATGATCCCAAGTCATGAACAAGTAATTTGTATGCCTCGTCCACGCTATCTACTATTTTAAACAGGGATATGTCATTAGGGGATATGACACCCCACTCAACGAATTGATTAAAGTTGATAAGTCCTTCCCAAAATTCACGACCAAAAAGATATATCGGCATTTTCTTTTCTAATTTACCTGTTTGGATGAGCGTAAGGGTTTCAAATAATTCATCCATCGTACCAAACCCGCCAGGGAAAACAAAAACTGCTTTTGCGTGATATAAAAAATAGAATTTACGAATAAAAAAGTAGTGGAATTCAAATGAAAGTTCAGGTGTGGCGTATTTGTTTACTCCCTGCTCGAATGGTAGACTTATACCTAAAGCAATTGATTTTTCCCCTGCATTATTTGCACCGCGATTAGCCGCCTCCATGATTCCGGGTCCTCCGCCCGAACAAATAAAACAGTTACGCAAATTTGTTTCTATACTCCTCGACCATTTGCTAACCTTGTTTGCTAAATTTACAGCTTCATCATAATATTTCGATAATTTCTTAATTCGTCGCAGGCGATTAAGATTTTGTTCTTCCTTACCGGAAAGTTCGGTGCTCGAGCTTAATTTCTTTTCAAAATCATCGTGTTCCCGTTCAGCAGTTTCATATGGTTTAGGCCTAGCTGATCCAAAAAAAACGATAGTATTCTCAACATTTTGCTCATCTAACCTTTCATCTGGTTCAATTAATTCGCAAAGTACACGAATCGGGCGAGCTTCCTTTCCATTAAGAAATTCCTTATTATTGTAGGCTTTTTTTATTTCTGATTCCATACAGCATCATTTGCCTCAATTACTCTGGAGGAAAGAAAAAAATGAATTTTTCTCTAAAGTTCAAAGTAAATCTGCCGATTATGATAATTGTCACACGGATGTGACCTTAATTCCAGGATTCAGTCCCACAGGAGGTTGGAGTGAATCACAATTCATTATTCTGCCATTTAGGCTAACCATTGTGATTCATATCAAAGACTATATTAAAGCATCCCAACCATCCAAAAAAACTAATTTAGAAACAACTACCTCTGTTGATAACCTAGTAAATTTTTCAATAGATAATGTAATTAGCAAAGAATATATCGGTATATTTGTTGATAAATTAATGAAGATGCCAGACGATCCCCATTCTGTACCAAATCTTGGTATGCAAGATTCAATTGATCCTATGGAGTTTGTGGCATCAAGAATCCTTGCGGATGAAAAATGGTAGTTGCTTGGTATATCTTGATATAATTCTCCTAAGAAAATAATGTTTAAAAATATTTACTCAAGGAAGTGCTTAGTAACTTTTTTTGCCGTACTGAGTTTACTTTCCTTAGGTTGTGATGACGAGGGTGTTGAGAGTAAGCAAAATTATCAACAACCTTCGGTTATGGAAAACGATGAGAACATCATTGTAAATTCTAGGTTCATTTCAAAAGATAGGAACACAGTCGAAATTTTATCAGATTACGAGAAACCTTTGGTAAGTTATCCTGCTATATCTTCGAGTGAATCAACCTCTGGCGAGGGGGGATTGGTGTACAGGCAGGGATTAGAAGATCCTTTCACGGGCCGGATTATAGATCGATTTGATGATGGTGGGGTAATGATGGATTCCTCATACCTTAACGGACTCCCTCATGGTATTCAAATAAGGTATTTCGAGAGTGGAAACCCTGCACTTGAAGCAACTTTTGATAACGGAAGACTATCCGGTATTAAAAGTAGATGGTGGGGAAATGGTTTGATTAGAGAAGAGGAATATTGGAGCGAGGGAAATTATCGCGGAAGAAGATTGTGGGATGAGGCGGGGCGCCTGATTCGGGAAGAAATGCTTCCTTGATTAAGGCTATATATTTTGATCTGTCATCAATTGATCTAAATAACTTCCGAAATCTCCAATCCGAATAACAGATAAGTTTTCGATTACTCCTCGTTTTTCAATTTCTCTTAGTTTAAGAAAAGCTTCGTCTGATAAATCATCAGGAGTTACTAGGCATAAGTTGCTTGCTTGTAACCTAAAGTTTGTATCACTTAAAACACGAATGATCTTGATTTCTTCATTCGTATTCCAAGTATCCCTAACCTCTACGCCTAGCGATAGCGATGGTACCCAAAGGTCAGTCTCACCCACTGAAAACCTTTTCTTAATACTTAGTTTGCGAAGGTTTAGTTTATGTTCACATATATGAATAAGGTCCATGATACTTGCGGAACTCGACATCAGGGACTCTCTTTCCCTTGCCACTAGAGATGATAAGTAAGCTATCAAGTCTCCGCGATGCAACATCTGGACACGTTCTAATGCAAACGCTCGTAACCTAGGGTTAGGAAAAAGAGTTGCGAGTGATATGTTAGTCTTTCCATCATGTCCTCCTTTTGTAACCTTTTTCTCTTCGAGTTTGATGACTTTTTCTATATCATCAGGTAATTGTAAAGCGTGAATAAGAAGGTTATAGGAACCCTGTTGTATAAGCAGGTCGCTTAGTTTTTCCCGCACCCACATGGCTAGAAAATACGCGTCAGGGTTCTCTTCAAACCCTTTTTGCTTTATGGCATCAATTTTATTACTGAACCCTTTAGAGTTAGGCGCAAAATAGTCATAAGGCCCATCAATTTTACTGACCACTCCCGCTAGTTCAGTTAGTAAATTACGATCATCTTCCCAATTCCGTCTCTTTCGGTGGTATATGGGGGTACCAATCGTGGATGCTTTGGGTCTCTTTTTTGAGGGCATGGGTTGTTTGTTGCAAATTAATTGGAACAATATGCATCTTTAGGATTTTTTTATTTTTTTGCAAGCATTGATAAAAGTGGCTAAAGAGTGGAATATTATATGCAGATTACAATCTTCAAATCCTTCTTACTTATCCTAGGGATAATATTCTTATCACTTTTTAAATTAAACGGCCAAGTGAAAGGTCAAGATTTTCAAATTTCAGATCAAAATGAAACAATAAGAAATGAAATTATACGAATTATTTTGCCAGGAGTTTTTGATATTCAGTCTAGGGATTTCGTCATACGAATGAGAGTTTGGGGCGTTTCTTTTCCTACTAGAGGTCAACCTGGTTTTAATGAAGCAATTGCATTTTGTGAAAAAAATTTATTATCTGTTAAACCTGAACTGGAAGTTAAGCGCGTTTTTGACGAAAGAAATCTTAAAGTCGTAAAAGTTAGGATAAATCAAGGAAGGACTGATTTTGCAACCGAATCTATATCCTTAGGGTACGGGTGGCATGATGAGAAGGAAACAGGAAGGTTTGGACCCATGGTACTTGCACAACTGAAAGCTAAAAGGGCAAACCAAGGTATTTGGAAGACAGGTTTTAACTATGACGCAAAGCAACCATTTCTACAGAAACCCAAGCCCAATTTATCAAGCGCTTACTTACGAAACAACCAGATGCTACCTCAGATTTCGTATTGGTTGACTAGCTTTGGAAAGATACACAGACCTAGTTGCACATTTTACGAACGAGGGCGAGGGACTCTCACTGCAAAACCCGACGGAATTGATTGCAGGTTATGTGGAGGCAGGGGTGGGAAAAAATAACTTAAGACTTTAAAATCTCAATTAGCTCATCCTTAGATTTAAGTCCTACCAAAGTTTCGGAAAGGCTTCCATTTTTGTAAACTAAGATTGTAGGTATGGATTGAACTCCATGTTCTTGCGCCAACTCTGTATTTTCGTCTACATTCACCTTATAGATGTTAACCTCGTCCTTCAGTTCTGTGGAGATTTCTTCCAGTATAGGGGATAAAGCCTTACAAGGGCCACACCAGGGTGCCCAAAAGTCTACCAAGGAGGGCTTGTCGTTCGAAGATGTAGCTTTGCTAAAGCTTTCTTTATTTAAGTTTATAGGTTCGCTCATTTAAATCTAGTAATTGATGAAAAGTAATACGCACCCCGCGACTGAGCCACCAAATACCAGTAGATCAAGAAGTAGAAATAGAATACTTGGTTTAGCTTTGGCTGAACTACCTTTAGTATCAGGCCCATTGACTTGAGTCGGATTGGGTGCAGGTTTGCCAGGAGTGGGCGTAATCGGAGGAGCAGTTGCGGGCATGGGAGGTTTCGTTCCTCCGCCAAGTGCAGGAAGACCTGTCGGTGCAACAGAAGGCATCGCAGGCATGACTGGCTTTGGACCAAGAGTCGGAGGACCTCCACTAAGTGAAGGGGGGATCCCGGGTTTCGTTTCACCAGGTTGAACTGGAGACGGGGCAGGGGAAAGAGATGGTGCAGGTGGAGGTGGAGGTGCCGAAGGTGCTACGACTCCCGCAGCAGAGGGAATGGGTGCCACAGCAGATGGGGGGATTGGTGCTGGTGATGGGGAAGATGGTGGTGCTGGTGGGATAGCCGCAACAGCAGGCGATGGAGCGACAGGTGCTGGTGGGGCTGGAGTTTGGCCGGCAAAAGGCGTTTTGGTAACATTAAATTTGGGTGCACCTGGAGGAAGGGGTTTTATCGGCTCACCTTCTTTTGGTGTAAGTTTTAATGATGGACGAGGAGGTTCTGGTGGTAGAGCTGCCATTTTACATTTTGGGTAAGAGGTCTTCTATTGTTTAGGAGTATTCTTTTTGATTAAATCAGAAATCTCTTCCATGGAAGCATTCTCGAGTGTTTTACCTTTAATTTTAAGATCTTCAACGGTCTTGCACAAGGTTTCTGTCATGTGATCATGAGTTTTTTCAGAACCTCCCATGATAGAAAATTTATCAGCCTGTGTAATCCTCTTGTGACCGTCTGTACAATCGAGACCAAGTCCCAAAAGATGAGCCATAACCTTTTGGTCTTTGACAGGCAGTTGCGGGTTTGGATTGAAGCGTTTTGTCATTAATAAGTAATATATTTAACATGTTTGCGATTTAGTCAACCTCACAGAATATTCTGTTAAAAGCTAAATAAATTGACACCCATACCCCAGTTCAGGTCATTTTCCTTTAGCGTTCCTCTACGTTGAGCTAAATATATTGTCCACTCCCAACCGACAGGTTTCCTTACGGATAGTGTATTAGACCAAAAGGGAATTGTATTAGTTTCTGGGTCATATCTTACTGCCCCGGTTACTGTCACCGAATCATCAATATGATGAGTAATCTGTGATTGAAGGTTGTCATTCGCGGAATCATAAGAGAGATATCGAACGGATAAGTCGTTCACCTTTCCGTCAATCAGTCTCACTCCATAGGAACTTCTCTTTAAAATTCCTGATTCCGTATTTATTTTTGTTTGAAGGTCAAAGCTTATCCACCGAACGGGGAAGGCTCGGGCTTGACTGTAAAAGTAAGGGTTGGGGCTTAGTTCCGACTTATTATCCACCCAAATATCTTGATATAACTGTAGGTCTAGCCACTTCTTGGATGATCCGTTCTTTTGAGCTAAGAGTTCATGTTCCCATCCAGCACGAATTACCTCATAAGGAGACAGATTATCGGATTCGATATAATCAAGGAGTTCAATCGGACCCAAGTTCGGATTATCAATGTAAGTTTCAATTGTAGGGATAGTGCCAGTTTGTACTATTTTAAGTGCGTGAGTGTGACAATGCTTTAGGCTGAATGTCATTACATGCCTGAGGGAATCAACTTTCCATAATTTATTATCCCATTGATAATCGGCATGAGCACTATAACGGACTTCATTTCCTGTTTCCCAAAAACTACGTGTAGGATTACCCCCATTGTCCTTTGCATAGCTTTGCCAGCGGAAACTCAAGGAGGGGATATAGGTCACCCCTCTGGCGAGATTAAAAGTGCTTTGTGTTTTGTAACCAAGATCTAATTTTGAATACGATTCACTTTTCACTCCTAAGGAATCGCGCTTATTCATTTCGGAATATTCTACATGAATAGTATCGTACAACCATTGACTCCATAGTGATTTGGGTCCGTAGGTGAAAAGTATACTAGGTGAAGTTTCAACCTGAGAAGCATATTCGTTACCTTGCCATCTTGTGGCAACTGAAACGGATAAGTCGTCCCCGTCATAAGCTATTTCAAATGCATTATTCTGCCATTGGTTCGATTCAAACCCCTTGCGGTCGTAATCTCGGTATACCTCAGAGTCAGAAAAGGCGTTTATCTCAAGTGCAGTTCTCCACTTTTCGTCCCATCTGTTAATTCCAAAAACCTGTAGATATCCTCTATCTCGATCAATGGTTAATCCTCTGCGGTCAGTTCCAATAGATCCATCATCCTGTATGCCGGCAAGGGTCACATTCCAGTTTTGGTAAGAAGTACCCAATTCTTCATTGACTGCCTGAGTATAAGAAAATTTAGGTCTAAAGTAAATTCCTCTATCAAAATAAGAGACAGCTTTTATTTCAGATTCAATCTTTTGTCCTTTGTGCAGATTGAACCTAATACCAGTGTACCAACCTAATGGTTGCTCTTCTCCGCCCAGAAGTTCATACCTCGATTCTACTTTGCCCACTTCATGTTTTATGGATGGTAATTTTCCGATTAAGGTGTTGCCGATTTTTAATCCTATTCCTTTGGACCGAATGATTGAACTATTTTCATCATAAGTTGCTTCCGTAATTTCTAAATTCGGAGAAAGAGACTGATGATTCTCATGCTTAAAATTAGCATTTGAAAATGTATAATTCGAGTCAGTTGCAATTAGTTGCTCCGCGTCGATTACCCAAGGATAAATTCCGGTCTTCACTCCATCTGCTGTGAATGTTCCGGTTTTTAAATCAAGGACTAAGTTTTCGGCAAGCAACCTATAGCCGGTCACGCCCAGTGCTACATCTGTTTCTGCTTGAATGATCGCATTTAGCCTGTCCCATGAAATGCGTTCAGCAATTAGAAGGATCCCATCTCCCTGGAGCATTGCCTTGCCTTGGGCTATTATAGTTTGATTCCGATCATCATACTCCAGGGGTTGTTCGGCATCCAATACCAATCCATGCGATTCCTCCCTGTTTTTCCCATATGCAGAAAGGGATAGGGTGAAAAGTAATATTGAGATTAAAAATAGATAACGAAATAAATACACATGTCGTACGATGTGGTGAACTGCCTCAGTCACAAGAAAGAAATACGAAATTATTTCTAAATAACAAAGCTCGCAAATTCATTTATCAAAGATAATTGTTTTTTGTTTATGATCATTCGTTCCGAAGAAATGGAAATGTGTATAAGTGGCTCATTTGGCGACCCACACCAATTTCTTGGCATGCATCCACTTGAGGATTACCCAGGTTGTGTAGTTCGGGCATGGTTGCCTGAGGCTATTGATGTTTTTGTAATCAGCCTTGATCACTCCATGAAATACAGAATGGAAAAGTTAGATCAGAGGGGTTTCTTTGAACTACATCTACCACAGATCAATGAACCGTTTAAGTATTCAATTAAAGCTATATTTGGTAAAGTAGAGAATGAAATAATCGATCCCTATTCCTTTTCAACTTCTGTTGACTCAAATGACTTAGTTCCATTTACGGAGGGTCATGATCGTCGACCTTTTACTAAGCTTGGAGCCATTCCGTGCGTTCATCAAAATATTAAAGGAGTATCTTTCGTGGTGTGGGCACCTTCAGCCAAGGGCGTCCACCTCATTGGAGACTTTAATCATTGGAACGCAAACTCTTTGCCTATGCGTTCTCTTGGTTTTTCAGGATGCAGGGAGCTTTTCGTTCCTTTTGCTAAAGTAGGAGATAAATACAAATTTCGAATTCACGGTGCAGATGGAGTGATTAGAGAAAAGGCAGACCCTTTCGGTTGGCAATTTGAACCTCCTACTGGAAATGCATCGATTATTTCAATCCGGGATGTAGGGAAGCATGTAGTTAGCGATCAAAGCGCGTGTCCCCACTCAAAGCCTCTATCTGTGTATGAAATGCATGTAGGGTCGTGGAAATTTCATGCGATAGAAAACCGTCCATTATCTTATGTCGAATTGGCTGAGGAATTACCTCGGTATTTGGTGGAAAATGGTTTCTCTCATGTTGAATTCCTTCCCCTTAGCGAATATCCGTACGGTGCGTCATGGGGATATCAAGTGACTGGTTATTATTCCCCTACTTGCCGATATGGTTCCCCGGCAGAATTTACACAACTTGTGGAAGCTGTCCAGGATGCTGGAATTGGGGTCATCATGGATTGGGTTCCCGCACATTTCCCATCTGATGAATTTGCCCTTTCTAGATTCGATGGTACCTGTCTATTTGAGCACCAAGATCCACGACAGGGTGCACATGAGGAGTGGGGCACCTTGTGTTATAATTATGGACGACCTGAAGTGCGGAGCTTTTTAATTGGAAGCGCTATTTCTTGGCTCGATCGATTCGGAGTTGATGGCTTTCGGGTAGATGCGGTTGCCTCCATGCTGTATCTTGATTACGGTCGGCAAGACGGGCAATGGATTCCTAATAAAAATGGCGGCAATTATAATTATGAAGCGATTGATTTCCTTAAGCAATTCAACCAGTCGATTCATGAGGAGTATCCGAATGTAATAAGTATTGCTGAGGAATCTACTTCTTTCCCAAAAATTACTCTGCCTCCTGAGGTCGGTGGATTAGGTTTCGATTTTAAATGGAATATGGGATGGATGCATGATGTGATCGATTACTTCTCTACTGCACCGAAGGATCGATCATCTTCCCATGATCATCTCACTTTCGGGTCGATGTATCAGTTTACGGAAAATTTCGTTCAAGCTTTTTCGCATGATGAGGTCGTTCATGGAAAAGGTTCACTAGTGAATAAAATAAATATAAAAAATGAAGGGGATAGGATTTCGAATTTAAAGTCCCTCCTCGCACTTCAGTGGACATGGCCAGGTAAAAAGACGCTTTTCATGGGATGCGAGTTCGCCCAATGGAAGGAATGGGATGTTGATTCAGCCCTTGATTGGAACTTGCTTGATTTTCCGCAGCATAACGGGGTTCGTAAATTAGTAAGCGATTTGAACAAACTTTACAGTATCCATAAAACCTGGGCGAAGTATGATCACACTTCTGAGAAATTTCAATGGGTTGATTGCGATGATCGCCAAGGGCAAACCTTATCATTTCTTAAATTTGGTGATTTAGCGGAAGACACTTTGCTTGTAGCTTGTAATTTCTCTGATGAATTAAAACATCGCGACTGGGGTTGTCCCCACGGAGGGGAGTGGCGAGTTATTATGGATTCCGATTCTCCTGATTACAATGGGGGTGGCTCAGCGGGCGGAACATGCTTTTACACCTTCAGTGAGGCTAGAAATGGCCAGCCCTATGGACTAAGCTTTTCAGTTAGTCGTTGGAGTGTTCGGATTCTGTCATTTGTGCAATAATTAGACACAGTTCCTGACTGTACTAAACTTAGGATTCCTACTTAAAACTGACTGCTTGTACTCTAAAACTACCTAGGCTAGTCTTACATTTGACCTGAGTCAGAAAAACTGTAATACCCCATTCCTTGTGGGCAGTGTTCCGGTTCCCCCAGAATTACATGGTCGTGCATTTCCAAATCCACAGTTCTCGAGGCTTCTAATATTTTTTTGGTTACCCGTAAATCCGCAGAGCTTGGAGTGGGATCACCACTTGGGTGATTGTGAGCCAGGATTATGGCGGTTGCCCCGTGGCGAATTGCTGGGCGAAAGACTTCTCTGGGGTGAACCAAACTCCCGGTAGCTGTCCCTGAGGTAACGGATTCGGCTCGGATTAATTTATTTTTACGATCGAGACATAATACCCATACCCGTTCCACACTATCTGAGCGTACTTCAGGATATAGATATTCCCACACCTTCTGAGGCTCATCCAGAATAACTTCCAGATTCCGTTCGCCGCGTATCATTCGTTTGGCAATTTCGATTTGCGTGCTCAACTGGAGGGCTTTTATTTTACCAATACCGGATATTTGCTGAAAGTCAGTTGTATCCCATCGTAATAAACCGGAGAGTGAGCCCGCTTTTTTTAATAATTCATCAGCTAGGGCAAGAACATCTTTTTTTGCAGTCCCTGAACGAATAACCATTGCGAGTAGTTCACGGTCGGAGAGGGCGGCAGATCCAAGTCTCTCTAGCCGTTCTTGTGGACGATCTTGCTCGGGCAGATCCTTAAGCTTGGTAGGGTGGGAACGATCAGAATTCATCGAACCCGAAGCATGGTACTAAAGCTACTTGGGTAGATTGATACGCACATACGCATCAGCTTTTACATTGGTTAGCCATTTACGCTGTGCATCAGCCTCAATTTCCTGTGCAATCAGGGATTCGATTTCATCTCGAACTTCGTTAAGAGGACGAATACCAGAGTTCTCCACCTTTTCAGCCTTTAAAATATAAACGGCTATTTTTCCAGATTTACCAACACTTCCATCTTGCTTCCGTTCGAGCAACTCTACTTTAAAAGGTTGAGATATATCTCCCTCTTTGAGTTCAAATGCTTGCTCGCGGATTTCGATACTGCGAATTTCTCGACTGGATGTCATTACACCCCAGTCGCCACCATCTTCCCGGTAGGGACTTTGACCCTGCTTCTTAGCCACATCCTCAAATATGTCACCAGCAGCGATGTTGCCCCGAACCTTTCTTGCCTGCTGCATAAGCACTGAAAGAGGTTCGTCAGCTATAGGTGAAAATACGATTTCCTTTAAACGAATTTTTTGATCTGTCCTAAAACGATATTCGTTTTTTTTATAAAAATCCTCTACCCGATCTGGACTCACATCTTCCTTCAAGCGTTTGCGAGTTGCCATCATGTGCTGGTAAATAATCTCCTCACGAATACTGTCACGGTATTCCATTTGTGACATGCCTTTACTACGGAGAACATCGCGAAATAATCGACGATCCCCATTAAATTCACGAATCAATCTTTTGTTATACTCCTGTTCAATGTAAGAATCAGGGATTGCCATTCCTTTTGCGTTAAATGCATAGATGGAAAGAAGGCGGTCCACTTTTCCATCCACAAATTCCGACGCCCGATCTTTTTTTTCAGAACTGGTGAAATTGAGCGATGTCATCGCACGATCAATTTCACCCCAGGTAACAATTTCGTTATTAACCTTGGCTGCAACCCGATTGATTTCCACCAAATTATCTTCTGCCTGAAGGCAATGATTAAAAAGTAGTGAAACGCAGTAGGCCGCCAAGACTCCACGATAAAAATTTAAATTAGTTCCCATGAATGAGTATCTTGAGGAATTCTATAATTTCATTCAACTTTAAAAGTGGTTTTTTCTGCTTAAGCTTAGGTAATCGACCTACAATTCGGTGAAATGTCCGCTCACCTGCTTTTCCTTTCCTTGCATGTCTCAGTAATAGTTCATTCTCTTTTGTTTCGATAAGATCGAAGTTGGCCTGCTCAGTCAGGCAGCGTAATCTTGACTCAAGGATAAGTGCCTTCACTTCATCTGGGAGTTCTCCAAAGCGATCTTTAAGTTCTTCTTCGAGTCGGTCGGCATCATCGGATGTTGTTACTGATGAAAGTTTTCGGTAAAATTCTATGCGTAGGCGTGGTTCAAGTATGTAAGTATCAGGTAGGTAGGCTCCCGCTGCCTTTTTTATTTCACTGCTTTCTCCATTAATAAGGAAATCAAGCCTGACTGATGCGGTCGGTCGCAAACTAACTTCATCGCCTTTTAGCCGCGAGACGCTTTCTTTTAGTAATTTACAATACATTTCAAATCCAACACCAGCAACATGTCCACTCTGTTCGCTGCCCAATAAGTTTCCAGCACCCCGTAACTCGAGGTCCCGAAGTGCGATTCTAAAACCTGCGCCAAAGCTATTAATTTGCTTGATTGAAGACAGTCTTTTCCGAGCTTTGTCCGTGATGCCCATGGTTTGGTTAACGAACAAGTATGCATATGCCTGTCTTTTAAATCGCCCGACTCGGCCTCGTAGTTGATAGAGTTGGGAGAGACCAAACTTGTCTGCCCCTTCAATAATCATCGTATTGCAATTAGGAATATCCAGTCCAGATTCGATTATAGTTGTGCATACCAAAATATCATATTCTCCAGCTACGAACTCGGTCATGACTAATTCAAGCTCTTCCTCATTCATTTGGCCATGACCTACAGCAATTCTGAGTTTGGGGAAAAGTTTCTCTAAATTACTGGCAACTGAGTGTATTGTCTTAACTCGGTTATGAAGATAAAAAATTTGACCTCCGCGACGAACCTCTAAACCAATTGCTCTTTTTAATAATTCATCTGACTTTTGAACTACATCCGTTCGGATTGGCCGACGATTGACAGGAGCAGTTTCGATAGCACTAAGAGATCTTGCTCCTACCATTGCGAAATAAAGGGTGCGGGGTATGGGAGTCGCACTTAAAGTCAGCACATCAATACTCGATCGCATTTTTTTAATCGCTTCTTTGTGTTGAACACCAAACCTTTGCTCTTCGTCAATAATTAGTAGGCCAAGGTCCTTGTAGTCCAAGTCTTTACTAAGTAAGCGATGCGTGCCGATAAGGATATCTATGCTTCCAGCAGATGTTGCTTGGGCAATCTTTCGTTGCTGAGAAGGAGTTCGGAATCGACTCATCATTTCTATTGCTATCGGGAAATCCGACATGCGCTCCCGGAAGTGATTGAGGTGCTGCTGGCTTAATATAGTTGTAGGGGCAAGCATTGCTACCTGCTTGCCGTCCATGACAGCTTTAAAGGCTGCTCTTATTGCTACTTCGGTTTTGCCAAAACCTACATCCCCGCAGACTAGTCTATCCATTGGCTCAGCACTCTCCATATCAACCTTGACCTGATCAATTGCTTTTTGTTGATCAGGGGTTTCCGTGTAGGGGAATGCGTCTTCAAATTCCTTTTGCCACTGATCATCTGGAGAGTAAGCAAATCCATGATTTGCCTGACGAGTAGCTTGCAGGCGCAGTAGATCAGCGGCAAGGTCGAGAGCAGCTCGCTCAGCTTCACTTTTAGTTTTTGCCCATGCCTTGCCACCTAATTTAGCTAGCTTTGGCTTTGCTTTTCTCAACCCAACATATCGGGATAACAAATGTGATTCCTGTAGAGGTAAGTGAAGAATGATACCATCATCAAACTCTAAGGTTATGGCTTCTTCGGTGATCGAATCGTCTTCAATTTTACCCATCTGGCAAAATCGGCAAATTCCATGTTGATGATGAACAAGATAGTCACCGTGAACGAGTTCAGAAAAGTCCAATGCTTGGTCGACTTCCTTCCTTTGAACATGAGCTTTTCTAGATCTCATTGGTCGGCGACTTCTTTCTCTCCCCAGGATTTCGCGACTTGTTGCAAGTATAATACCTCTTGTTTTATCGATAAGAAAAGATTGGAAGTTTTCGCCTGCAAAAGGGGCAGTACACATAAAACCTTCTGACAATCCAAGGGGAAGGAACCTTGGATTTAGCCGCTGCAGCGAAGATTCCTCTTTTATTATTTCCTTAATTCGCTTTATCTCAGTCTCAGCTCCAGCTGCAATTATTATTTCACCGTTTTGCTGATCCTGAATTTTCAGGAGTTCAAAAAGACGATTAACTCTTTGCCCCTTTTCATTTTCAAGAGTTTTAGTAAGCTCAAGGTTTGTGGAAATTGAACGCTCTGATTTAGTCCACGAATGAACAATCAGTTCTTTTCTTATTGCATGCTCAAATATACCACTGCCTGCATCTATTTCGCTGAAACCTACATATTCATTTCTTACTATCTGATCCTCAGACCATATTCCAGAAAGAGTAACTTTATTCATGGCTACTTTTTCAGATTGATGAAAACAAAGAGGGAATTGGGAAAACATCAGTTCCGGTTCCTGAAATACCCAAGTTGTAGAATTCATGACATAATCAAAAAACGCACCTTCCTTTAAACCCGATCCTTCTTGCTTGCAGGATGAAATACGTATGGATGAAATTTTTTTATCCGTACGCTGGCTGGTTGGGTCGAAGGTTTTAATTTCTTCAACCTCATCACCAAAAAAATCGATTCGATAGGGAGTGGTTGCATTTATTGGATAGACATCAATCAATCCTCCGCGTACTGAAAATTGACCGGGCTCTTCACATAGAATCTCGGATGAATAATCGAGTTTTTCAGCAAGCATTTGGGTGATTTTTGCAAAATCGACTTCCTGCCCAGCATTGATTTTAATTTCACTATCAGTAGAACTATCTAATATTGGGCATGCCGACCTGAGTGCTTCAGGTGTACTTGCTATGATTAATCTGTGTTTGCTTGATTTTCCCTCAGCAAATTCAGTGAGTAAGGAAAGCGTGCTTGCTCGCTCACAATTTCTTTCAAAAGCATCTGGATGAGTTGGGTTTGGTGTCTCGTCGAATAGATGAAAGTGTACTGTCAGACTAGGTAAAAGTTCCTCAGCAATCCCAGCTACATCCTCACCCCATGACTCGGATTTGGTGATAGAGTCTGAGATTAGCAGTAGAACTTGGTTTGAGCCGTTGAGCCATAAATTTGCAGTAAGACAGGCATGAGCGGACTCAGGAAGGGAAGGGTAGAATAGAGCATTTGCTTTTTGAGGAAGAGCTATTCTTTTCACGGTCCAGCAGGGTGTTGTTCTCTCTTATCATTACACAAAAATTCAAAAGCCCTTAGGGCTGCAATGTTTTCTGCAGCTTTTTTACTTTTCCCTACTCCAACACCATGAACCTTACCTTTAATTAAAATCTCTGCTTCAAAATGTTTATTATGAGCGGGACCACTCTCCTTACTTATTTGATATTTAATTTTAGCATCAGCCATATTTTCCTGAATCCACTCCTGTAATCGCCCTTTAGGATTATGTGTAATCTCGTTCTCCTCAATTTTTCCGACAAATTGAGTTATCCATTTCAATACCAAATCCCTCACTGGGCTCAAGCCACCATCAAGGTAAATAGCACCAATAAGTGCCTCCATCGCATCCTCTAATGTTGAGTCCCTCAAGTGACCATTGTTTTTTCTGTCGGAAACGCTCAGGAGAATGAAACTATTGATTTTTATTTGGCGTGCTAGACCGGTTAATGACTCACCTCTTATTAGACTGGCGCGACGCTGAGTAAGTTCGCCTTCATCGGCAAGGGGGAACTTGTGATACAATTCATCAGTTAGAATTAGGCTCAATATTGAGTCACCTAAAAACTCGAGTCTTTGATTATTCGATTTCGTCCTATCGTGCTCATGATACGATGGATGGGTTAAAGCAAGAAGCAGTAAGGATTCGTCTTCGAATCTGTACCCAATTTGTTCCTGAAAAAGTAAGAGATTCTCTTCATAACTCATAAGTTTGGTTGAAATAGGCTTAAATCAATATGCAGAGCTTTGGCGGGCATTAAGACTCAGTAAGGAAGCGAGCAATTACTTCCTTTGTGAATGCAGAATAAGCCTTTGCACCCAAGCTCGCTGGGTCATATTCGAATATTGTTTTCCCGAAACTTGGTGCCTCGCTCAATCTAACTGTTCGCGGGATTGCTGTACGGAAAGCCTGTTTTGGATAGTGATTAGCAACCTCCTGCCAAACTTCGTATGAAAGACGCGTGCGGTTATCATACATTGTCATAACTATTCCACCTAGGGAAAGAAGAGGATTAGCTCCAGCGGTTTTTAGCTGGTCGATTACACCGACAATTTGCCCCAGTCCCTCAAGTGCAAGATACTCGGACTGAAGTGTTACTAGTAGGTGGTCAGCTGCACAAAGTGAGTTCATTGACAAAAGACCAAGAGTTGGAGGGCAATCAATTAAAATGCAACGCAATCCATATTCGTTGCGCAAACGGTTGATGGATGAGCGGAGTTTAGTAAGATAATTCGACTCCGAACTGAGTTCAAGTTCCGCTGCAGCCAGATCTAGCTCAGATGGTACAATCCATAAGTTTTTTCTGCCAGTTGAAATAACTCGTGAGGATAGATCGGCTCCTGTTAATAAAGGTTCATAAACACCTCTGCCTGGTTTCTTATCAAGGCCCAGTGAACTTGTCGCGTTTGCCTGAGGGTCCATATCGATAATGAGGGTGGGGATACCCTGATTACTGAGAGCTGAACCTAAGTTAACGGTTGTTGTTGTCTTACCGACACCTCCTTTTTGATTAGCAATGGCTAGTACAACTGCTGGCATGGGTCGTTAAATTAGCACGATTAAAGATTCTGTCGAGATACAAAGGTGAGTGGTTAAATTCAGAAGAACTTAGAGTTTTTATTTACAAATTGGGGAAGACTCTAAAATAATCCTCTTTTGTGCAAGACGCGTATATCATGTTGATAGTACGACCGTTAATTTGAGCGTAATCTTTGAACTCAGCCTCTCTTTTAAATCCTGATGCTTCAATCGTATGAACAAGCATAATTTCGGAACTCGGTGTCTCGACCGCTATTTTATCTAACATTAATGTAGTGAATGCACATTTCATCAGTAAATGCAGGATAATACTGCAGTAACGCCCAAATAATGCTGGATTATCAGACTTGTCAGGATCCAGGAAAAAATAAGTTTTAGCATTTAGATTATCCCATTTGATGTCGGTGAAACCAGCAATTCCGATTAATGTATCTGTATGATCAAGTCGCAAATGGACAGATTTTGGTTCTGAAGATAGCAGAGTCTCTTTGATTGCAGTAAGGAACTCATTTTCCTCAACTCCTTTTAGCGGATGATCAGGCAGTAATGAAGATGCTTTTTGCTTGTACCAAGCATAGAGCTTAGGGGCATCATCACTCAATAAAGGCTTAATCATATGTCCCTGAAAGTTAATATCCATACCTTTTAATATCTTATAGCCAAGAATTTCTCCTTTCGCGGGTACGGTCTTAGGGGTAGATGAGGCAGTAAATTTCTTGAAATCCATACCTAGGTAATAAAGTCACTTAGTGATGAAATGACTTTATCCTGTTCATCATGGGTTAATTCAGGATGCATAGGTATGCTCAAGCACCGATCAAAATAATATTCGGAGCCAGGGAAATCCTCAACTTTATAAGCCGAAGCATGAAACGGATGCCTGTAAAGAGGTATGTAGTGGACTTGGCTAATAATGTCTCTGTTTTTGAGGAAGTGATAAGCTTCATCCCGTGCAATATCGAGGGTAAAGCGAATAACATATAAATGCCATGCATGCCCTTGGATCAGGTCAGGAACATCAATTTTTCCACTGAACTTTTCATCGCTAAAAGCCTGGTCATACATTCTTGCGATTTCAGATCGTCGTTTAATTGAACGACCGAGGCGTTTTACTTGCTCGATCCCAAGCGCCGCTTGTATATCAGTAAGGCGAAAATTCCAACCTAGTTCAATTTGTTCATAATACCATGGCCGTTGTTGATTAAGCTTTGTTTCTTTCGTTATTCCATGGGATCTGAGTAATGCGGCTTTATTAGCAACATCATCACGGTTTGTAAGGACTACACCGCCTTCTCCGCAGCATATGTGCTTCACTGGATGAAAGCTAACAGTTGCTGCATCCGTCCACCGGCAACTTCCACTAAATTCTTTTTCCTGTGAGGGTAGATAATTGAATGCGCCCGGTGAATGGGATGCATCTTCAACAACTAGAAAGTTATATTTTTGTGCTAATTCACGAACTTGTTGAAGGGGGGCAATTCTGCCAGCCAAAGACACTGGCGAAACGATATTTGGCCCTGGCACTCCTTCATCGTTAACCTTTTGCATCACCTTCTCCAATGAAGCCAGATCAATAAGTCCATTATCTTTATTTACGTCGCAGAGTCTAACCTCTGCTCCGAGATATCGAAATGCATTAGCCGTAGCAGCAAAAGTTATTGCGGGTACTATTCCAATCGAACTAAGACCAACGCCAAGTGCAGCGTAAGCAAGTTGAAGAGCAGATGTACCACTTGAGCAAGCAACCGCGTGCTTGACCTTAAATGCTTTCGCAAGTGATTCCTCGAACTCTGGTACTTTAGGTCCTTGGGTGAGCCAAGGTGATTCGAGGACATTAACTACTGCCTCCAGGTCCTTAGAATTTATTGACTGTTTGGAGTAGGGAATCATTTGATAAATATCATTCTTCTAAAATTTAGATGGATTCCAAGATTATTATCCTTTGATCTTTAATTGAGAATTAAGTAGAAGGTAAATTAAAATGAAAATCGTAGGCTCAGTAATCGCACGCCTCGGAAGCAAGAGGCTTACATTTAAAAACATATTACCATACAAAGGTGAACCTTTGGTCGTACGCGCTCTACACAAACTGCTGGATTCCAATCTATTTAGTAAAGTTGTGCTTTCCACGGATAGTGAATTAATCGCACGCACTTGTAGTCATATAGAGGGCGTATCGATTCTTAAAAGACCTGAATCTTTGTCGTCAGATGATGTCCCATCAATACCGGTCTTTCAGCATATCCTTAGTAATTTTCCGTCAGATATTCACCTTAATTACAATTGCAATTTCCCTGAATGTGATGATTCCGTCTTTGCCGAATCAATAAAATTAACCACACTACACGGAGAATCCCTCTCGGTTCCTTACGCGGTTTGGTCTCAAACTCGTGAAAAGCTTGAGGGTTATGGCGATCCCATGTTACTCCCTGCTTTTCGTTTCGATACTCCAGATGTTCATCCAGTGGATATTCATACAATGGATGACCTTCTTCAAGCACATCAAGAGAATCAAAAAGGGTTAAGGTGGTAAAAAAAATCTCTTTTTAGTAAAGTTTCCTTAATTTGATCCGATTCTAATAGCAAAGATCTTATACATTCCATGGAAAATTCTATTAAATTTAATATAAAGATATCACCAATTGCCTTATTACCACTCTTATTTTTTGCACAATCCTGTTTAAGTTTTGTTGAAACTAAGAGATTTGATGCTAGCCCTATTCCCCGCGCTAAGTACTTGGTCAACTCCCGACCATCTGCACTTAGTTTTGCTGACCCAGTGGTAGTCGCGGACAGAAGGGTTCTTCTTTCACTCTCAACCTTTCCATCGGTTGTTACGGGGCCAATTACAGATCAAAACAGTACCCGGGAAGTACCAATTCCGCTTATTGCATATGAAAATGATCAGATGCCTTCCCTTGATGCGAGTGATGATGATCTTATGACAGAGCCGAGCAATATGTCGAAGTCTCAGTCCATCTTACCTGCCGCCGATCCATTTAATGAGAGTTCTTCTTCCGGAAATCTCAATTCAACTGATGATCTTCTCGATTTGTTTGAACAATCAACCGATAATCGAGGAGTGAGGTCGGAATACAATGTTATTCCTTTTATACCTCCTTTCACGAGTGCCCCCGATAATTTAAGGGTTGAATCTCGTGCTACATACAAAAAGGTTAGAAAATGAGATCCTTAATTTACATCACTTTACCATTTTTCTTGTCATTCTTTTCTTATGGACAGGAATCTGCCACTGAAATTAAGACTATCGACGAAGTCATCGAAGGAATTGATGAACTTCTAAGTGGGGTGGATGAAGCGAATGACCAACAATTGTACAACGATCCATCCAAAACTCTGTTGCTCCCAAGTGGAGATAATTTGGATAGGCCGTTTCGGCTCGAAAATGAGTTAATGCCCGATAATTTACAACCTTCTGAAGATTTAGATTCAGTCGACAGGTCGTTGAATATCCTGACTCCACCCTTGCCTGCACCGCTGGAGAGCCCCAAGGAAAGTGTACCGCTAATGAGTACTCCATTTAACGCAGAAAATGAAATGGATTACTCCAGTGCATCCATTGATGACCTTCTCAGAGAAGTTGAATCTCTAGAACTTCCAGAATTTATTGCTCCAATGAAATTACCATCCGCGGATATGGTTTCCCCCTTACCTTCACCAGCTAAACCACCAAGTGTTTCTATTGCCCCAAAAGATGTAATATTAAGTCCTATTCTTCAGAATTCAGGGCAGGAAAACAAGCCTGATATCGATATTGAACAATATACAGTTTTAGGTGAGACGATTGATTACGAAATGAAAGAGCGTATTCGTGAAGCCATCATGGCCACAAGGATGGCTTCTGGGGGAAGTGATAATCCGTTTGTGACGAGATCTGTATTCAAGGCCACATCTTACTGCAATCGAGTGTTAGGGCGATTGAATGGAACCAATCATAAACGGTACCGTAGAGATATCCTACTCTCTTTGATCGGAATGCATGAGAAGAATCAAGCTTGGGTCGATGCAGCTAAGAGTTATGAGAGATATGTGGAGGAATTTGCATCCAACGATTCTTATCCATTTGAAGACCATGAAGATGCTCCAGGTATTCCTGATTTAAAGGCTGGACTTGGTTCAACGATTAAATTCTTAGAGGGACTGAAGCGCGGAGCACCAACTATACCTGAAACTCATATCCGCTTAGGTAAAATATACCGGTCTCTAGGGGCTCACAGAATGGCACTTAATAAATTTTACGACGCTATAAATGCTACCCTGACTCTTCCTCGTAATGAAGCCTTCGAATTAGCCGCCAGAAGAAAGGGACAGACATATCAAAGTCGAATGGATGCAGAATCGAACCAGGCAATGTTTGAAATAGCTGAAACCTTTATGGATTCAGAAGATTACGATAATGCGATTAAATTCTTCGATCGCCTCTGGAGACTAGATCAATTGAATGAATCTGACCGTGCAGTAGTCAGATTTAAGCAAGGTCTTGCCCATTATCGCCGAGCACGTGAGAGTTTGCGTGACAAAGAAAGAACCGATCGATTATCTCCCGAAAAACGCATGCTTCAGGAAGCTAACTACGAAGAAACCCCACGGGCAGACTTTGCCAAAGTAAAGGAGGTGCTAAGAGGATATCAAAAATTATATCCGAAAAGTCCTTACGTTCCGGAGTCGCATTATCTTTTGGCATTAACTTTCGAACAGTTAAACCAAGATGAGGAATCTATCAGGCAGTTACTCGCATTATTAAAGGAGGCTGACTTTAATCCCCGAAAAAACCTTCCACCAGAAGAAGCTAGAACAGTCAGGGATCGTGATTACGATAAACTGAGGAAGTTACAGGGGATTTGGAACTTCTGGAAAAAGAAGACAGGGAATTATCTCGCCAATAAATTTTTTGAAAATGCTGAATACTTTAATGCATACCGTATCTATACCGCACTCAAAGAAATTGATCCAAGTCCTTCATGGCAGGTACCGGTTCTTTACCAAATTGCTCTGTGTCAGGAGAAACTAGGGAATTATGTACAGGCAACTGAAACATATTCCTCGATCGAAGAATATGTAACTTCGGTTAAAGAGGGAAGAGAAGGACTTGCCAATAGTGAATACCTGAATTTTGTATTTGGTATGGCAAAATGGAGACGCGAACAATTGGAGGACACTAGAGCGATAAGGCAAGCGGTAAACAGGTATGGCATCTACAGGTTACCAGAGAAGAAACTGGAAGGTCTTCAGTAATAGTAGTTGTCACCCGAAAACTCAAAAATGGATCCTAAAGAAGTTTTAATCAACCACCTCGACTTATGCCAGGGAGTTTATAAAGTTTTACTTGAAGAAAATACCTGGTTAAAAACAAAGAAAACTGCTCCAAGTACTACCATCTTAGACAGAAAAAAACTAATGCTCCCACAACTTGAGGATTCGCTACAGAATTTAAAACGCCTCAAACCTGAATTCTTTTCACCCTTCGATAACACGAAGAAGCTGGTTAACGATTCACATTCTAAGTTACTACAAATTTTCTATCTAGACCGTGAGAATGAGGAATTGCTCTTAAAAGTAGGGCAAAGCTCAGAGAGGCAGACTTTTAATCGCTTTAATACCCCACCTGAAGAAATCGACGAACTCCATAATCGCACTGAGGGCGAGAATGATAAGCCTTAGAGAGACCTAAGTTCTCGTTTAAAATAAGTCAGGGAATGGCGGAAGGAGAGGGATTCGAACCCCCGGAACCGTTTCCGGTTCAGCGGTTTTCAAGACCGCCGCATTCGACCACTCTGCCATCCTTCCGTCGAATTATGCAAAAATATATAATGTGCACAGAGAAGACAAGTTTCAATATGCCTTGGTTGAGGTTTGACTTACTTTTTCCGTAAATCAACCTGGTACTTAACTACCGAGTCGAGGTTTAAGGATTTATCAAAGTTGAAAGCAAACAATTTTGCATCGTCTTTTTGTAAGGTCATGATTGCCTTGGAACGCGCAATTTCCAACCCACTTGAATTTAATGCCTTCACCAAAAGCTCACCTTCTGTCTCATTTTCAGAGGTCAAGTAGATTTCAACAGTACCTTCACCGGCATTTGAAGTTGTCATGGTAATCCCTTTGTCGATCAATTCAATAGAAAGTGAGACGGGAACTTCTTTTTCGGTACAAGAAATTTGTGTAAACACAAGTAATAGAAAGAGTGAAATATAGCTCGCTAATGTAAATCTCATTGGTGGGTTGGTGTTAGAATTGGATATCCTCTAGTATATTTAAATGAATTTCAAGCATCTTGCGACAGAGATTATCGTGAGTGGTTTTGCTTTAGGGAAAAAACCGTGACTCCCCATCCACCATTGGTTGAGTCACCATTGTGAAAATCTTTAACCATAGAATTAACTTTTAATTTTCTATGTACAATATTTCGCAAAGTCCCAATCCCTTTTCCATGGATAATTTTCCCTTGAGTAATCTTCGAACTATCACACGAGTAAATAAACTCATCAACGAGGGCAGGAACATCCTTAGGTGAGAAATGATGGAGATCGAGCAATCCATTATGCTCAAGTTTAATTACAGATGACATACTTGAATAACTATTTTTTTGTCGGAAATGGATGCTTTGCTTGACCCTGAGTTATCACGCGGGTCGTTTGATCAAACTTTTTGTCGGGATTCTGCTTCGGTTCTTTTGTTTCGGGAATAAGGGGAGTAAGGATAGGTTCTATTGCTTGCAAATGTTTTGGTGCTTCCTTTTCTCCAATATCATCTTTTCCTTCTAGCTGATGCTTTGGTGCCTTGTAATCTGCAAGATCACATCCGAAGAATGTAAAAAGTATGAGTACGAGTGAAAGTTTCATAATGAGCATTTCTTAATCTACAAAATACTAATAAAGGCAAGGCAAGTGTTAAAGGACAGCATCAAATTGACAAAATCATTTGCCCTTGCATGAATATATTTATGCCAACTTTCATTTTAAATACAAATTATAGGGATATAGATCCTGTTTCAGAGCAAATTATTCACGAAAAAGTAAGAGGTTTCCTTTCTCGGGTTATTAATAAGTCTGAACAATATGTTCTAACTATAATTAATTCAGGAATAAATATGAATTTTGGTATAAAAAGTGATCATTGTGCTTACTGTGAGGTCAAGAATGTCGGGTCTTTAAAGCAAGAGCAGACTGAGGAACTGAGTGATCTTATTTGCCAGGAAATATATCGGCAGTTGAATATTTCGAGCCAGAGG
>Ga0233432_10000607_pt1 | contig 34271 bp, 30 predicted proteins | sample SI_122_August201_6_FD_179870 | JGI IMG/M metagenome (GOLD analysis project Ga0233432, IMG submission 179870) | Seawater microbial communities from Saanich Inlet, British Columbia, Canada - SI_122_August2016_10_MG | ecosystem: Environmental > Aquatic > Marine > Inlet | place: Canada: British... | reverse complement strand
TAGTTCATTAGTCATAATATCTTAAGATTAATAATGGCCATATAAATGGTTACTGATTCTTGTAGTCCTCGAGACATTGACTACTCACTATTTCTTTTTCACAAGATTCGATAATATTGTCAAGATTCGCAAAAGTGTCTTTTTTAAAATATGGAATCGTTATATCAATAAAAATTAATAAAACTATTAGAACTTTTAAGATTGAATAGTTCTCAAACTTATTTTGCAGAAAAATAAAGTAGAATGAAGATAAAATAAACATTAAAATTAAAATCTTCGAGTTATCTATATGTAAACCTAATGATAAAAATACTAAAAATAGATCAATATCTGATCTTATAATCTTAAAAGTTATCATGTAAATCAAGCTTATGATTAAAACGATTGTGAAATGTTGAGAATATCGCATCCATTTTGTTGGACTTAAAATCCAAAACCACAAGTATGAACCAGCTGTTGATAATGCTATAGCAAAACTTATTTTTCCAAATTTATCATCCAACTGCTTTTTGTTGTTAATTACTATATATATAAATAACAGTGGTACTATCAAAATTCTTACAAAGTCATAGTTATTCCACATAACAATCTCTGATATTGTTTCAGTTGATTCAAATCCTGAACTTTGATGATCTAAAATTAGTGAAAATAAATCTTGTATATAGTTAATAGTATTTCCATTTTCATATTGAAAACTAACAAGGGTTAACCATAAAGAAAAAGGTATAGAGAAGAATAGAAAGTCGCGAAAAATATTTTCAATTTTAAATTGAAGAATAGTTATTACGATGAAAAAGATAAAAAACGGTAATAAAGTTAGTAATTTACCAAAAAAAATTGAAATACCAAATAACACCATAGCTAAATTTCTATGTATATTAAATAAATATATTGCATTCACAAAGATAATAACTGAAGCAAATTCACCTATCATATAAAGAGAGCCTTGCCACCAAGGAACAAGTATTAATAAAAAGCCGTTCATAAAAATTATAAATTTAAACTCTGATTTATATGTCTTGGTAATTATTAGAGACAACAAGAGCTGTAAAAAAAATAGCCAATAGAAGTTGGATACTCTTGCTACAGCTAATTTAGAAGTCAAGTTCCAACCGATAACACCACCAATTGCTGAAATTGGACCAGATGTTAAAAACACACTATAACTCCCGCCAATAAAACTACCTGCATTGAAGTCAAGATTATTAAAAAAACCGAGATTTGAAGCTAATGATATATATTCGTCGATAAAGGGAGTAATTCTTGCAGCTTTAGTTCTTACATAGTCAAATAAAAAATAATTTTGAATTAGTAGAGCAGGAACAATGAAGTAGGTTATTTTTATCGAAGATCTCTTTATTTTAATATTTTGAATTAAATATTTAAATCTTAAAATAAGTTCCAAATGATAATCATTTCTAATAAATTTATTGAGAGTTAATAACCCTATCGCACCCAATAATGCAATAGATATATATGTTAAGATATTGAAAATTGTTATTTTCGAGGGTTCAAATCCTCCTCCAAGGTAATGCACGCACTCTGAAAAAGAATTTACTGTTACTGAATTTGCCCAAAAGTCATTTAGATTTATAGTAGTAAAATTGGGATCTATTTTAAATGCATAATCATTCCCTACTATTAATTCTTGCTTGTAGTCAATTGGGGTTGGGCCACAGATTGTTTCAATTTGATTAATGATAGATACATCCTATCAAGACTGTTATTTAGGGAGGGAATGCTCTAAAACATTTAACACTAAAACAAGAAAAAAAGTTTATTTTTTTGTGTTTATCCTGCCATTGTTTATGTACATTGTGGAATGATTCTTGATTAATTTTATAAAATACTAAAGATAAACAATAAGCTTTAAATTATTTGTTTTTATTTTTTGAAATTAGTCCAAAAAAAATTTTATCATTAATGAAATATATTATTGTAAATGTCATTATTTGCGACAATAGAAACTTTAACCCAAGATTTATATCAAAAACATAAAAGAGAATAAAAATGCAAAGAGTATTTATTGTTAAAAAGATAACTGAAAGAGGAACCTTGTTTTCACCAATCACTTCTGCACTTTTAAAGATTATTAAGTTAAAAATTGAACTTCCAAATACTGTATATGAGGCAAATTTGATAAGTTCTTCAGAAAAGTATGAATTTAAAAATGGGTTTAATAAATTTATTAATAAAAATCCAGAAATACCAATTAGTAATATGAGAACTTTCTGTATTAAAAATTCAGAGCTATTTTCTTTGGGTCTTCTTGAAACTAAAATCGGATAGAATCCTTGATGTATGTAGCCTACGATATCTCCAACTAATCTAGCTGTTGCATAGTAACCAGCTGTCTGCTTATCAACTAGATTATAAACTATTAATATATCTGCTCGAATAGCTAATTGATATACTAATCTGTATATGTATTTTTGGAAAGATTGACTAAATAAATCATCTATATCTTTACTTTTATTAGGAATTTGCTTTCTAATAAATAGATAAAATAAAAAATTTTGAATGATAGTCAATACACAAAAGATTAACCATGTATTGAATACTATATAATCATCTCCTTCAGTATTAAAAATTAGATACAAAATAGAAATAGAGAAACTAAGTAGGTTGACATAAATTAAAAAATTAAATTTTTCATAACCTTTAAATAGATTTCCTAAAATATTAATACTTAAAAATGCAAAGCTAGATATAAAAAAATATAAAAAGTTAATATTTAAAATATTTTCATATGTACCAAAGATGCCAAATGAAATAAATGCCGAAAGAAAAGATCCAATGCCCATAAAAATAATGATTATTTTATCTAAGTCAGATTTTCCGATATATCCAAAGTTGGTATTTTCATTTTTAGAATATGTTATCAGAATTGTATCTAATCCAAAAAGAAAAAAAGTTGAAACAATAGCAATTAATGACCAGAATGCACTGAATTGGGCATTAATCTCGTATCCATAAAAAAAAATAATACCTACAGTAAAAATTGTTCTTCCAAGAGCAAAAGAAATTCTTTCTATAAAAGATAATGATATTAGGCTAAGATAATTTTTCATTGATACTTATACAATATAACAAATATAAATAAATTTTATTCAACTGAAAAATAAATAAATCTATATCATTATTTATGGAAATATTGTTAAATTAATACATCATATTAAGTTAAAATAAAATAGACTATTTGGAAAACCTACAGTTCGATTCTGTAGATAGTCACTTGTTAAGTGAAAATAAAATATTAGTAACCGGTGGAAGCGGTCTATTTGGTGGATGGATTGTAGAAAAGCTGCTACAGGAAAATGTAAATGTAACATCATTTAGTCATGCTCATATAAACAATAGTAAGCTAGATCAAATTCATGATAAAAGTAATCTAACGATTATTGAGGGAGATACTAGAAATAAAGAAGTAATAGATGAACTTATCATTAAGCAACAATTTGATTTTATTATTCACCTAGCTGCTCAAACACAAGTTGTAGACGCATACGAGAATCCAATAAATACTTTTTCTTCAAATATAACTGGAACATGGAATCTTTTAGATTCAGTCAGGATACATAGTCCTAAATCAAAAGTAGTTATCTCAACCAGTGATAAAGCATATGGAATTCCTGAAAGTATCCCTACTAAGGAAGATCACAAACTACATGGAGTATTTCCTTATGAGTTTTCTAAGAGTTCGGAAGATTTACTCGCACAAACTTATGCAACTACCTATGGGTTAGATATTGCAATACTCAGATGTGGTAATGTTTTTGGAGGAGGCGACTTAAATTTTTCACGCTTAATTCCAAAAATTATGCGAGCGTTCATTCACAACGAAACCCCCACAATAACAAGAAGTGGAGGGGATTATTCGCGGGATTTTATCTATGTTGAAGATGTAGCTAATGCTTTTATTAAAACCCTTCTTCACTTTAAAGATAATGATGAGCTCAAGATATTTAATATAAGCAATCCTCCTAATATTTCGATTATGGATATATACAAGTTAATGTCAGAAGCAATAAATGATACTTATATAGAGCCCAAGGTTCTTGGAATGCCTCGTCAAAACTTTGAAATTCCCCATCAGTCTTTAAATATTGAGAAAGCTTTGAAATACTTAGACTGGAAACCAGTATGGGATCAGAAAAAAGCTTTGAAGAAAACCTATAGTTGGTATTTTGATTACTTTAATAAGTAAATTATTAATATCTTTAATTCTATCTCCGCTCTTATTTTTAGGATGCCTAGTTTATTTTTTAAACATATTTTTAATTGGATCACCAGTTATTCATACTTCATATAGAACTGGATACTTAGAAAAACCTTTTAAATTTTATAAATTTAGAACTATGAAGAAAAATGAAAGCCAATATTTTGAAGACCCCCATGGTTTGGATATTATTGTAAATAATTATGCAAAATTTTTAAGAAGATGTAAGTTGGATGAGTTACCTCAATTATTCAACATTTTGTCAAATGACCTTTCACTGTTTGGACATAGGCCCTTAATGCATAGGCAAGTTGACTTTTTACCCTTAAGTGCAAGAATAATAAGACGTAATATAAAGCCTGGACTAATTGGACACTCAATAATCTCTAATAAAAGTCAACTTGAAAGACTTCAGTTAGATGGAAATCATTCATCAATAAGAGAAAAAATCAATTTATTTACCAAAACAATATCAAATTTTTTGTACCTTGAAAAAAATAAAGACACTATTAAGTGGGATGATTTCTATATACAAAATAAAGATAGATTGTTTAAACAGAACTTTTCAATAGCAATAGATGAAGGAAAAATGGAAATCTTTTCCATCGAAGAAAAAAAAATTACCAATGAAGAATATTTGGGGAGCGACTTAATAACAGCAATCAATAATTCGGAAGGATATTTCTTTAAGTCAATTCTTTTTGTGCTAATTTATGATAAAAATACTAATATTGCAGACTTATCTAAAAGATTCGAAAATAGAATTTATTACTTTAATAAAAAGACAAAAAAATTATATTATTATATTTCACCAGAATCTATTTTTTTAGCAAAAAAAATTGACTCTAACTTTGATAAAATCTCAATTCATAATATTATTATAAATTTAATATTAGAAAAACAAATTTCTATAAATTATCCTTTCAAGCTAGAAAAAGAATAATTTCTGAATCATTGCTATTTTATTTAATAAAAAAATATAAATTAATTTGCTAAAGGATTTCACCTATAGAAACAAATTCTATAGTAATGAGTCTTAATTTTTCGGAAAATATTTAAGAGAAATTACAATAAATATTCTAAAACTCTCAAAAATTCCATAGGTTACAAATACAGAAGCAAGTGATAGAACTTTAAGATTGAATATTTGATTAATTGCTCCAAATCCCAATGAACTCCAATAAAAAAATTCAATTAAATATAAAGAAATACCAATAGATAAAAATACCAACCCAAAGTTCCTGTCTTTCTTTGTATTTGTATTATTTTCAATAAATTCTGGAAATAATTTCGATGTTATTTTTAACATGGATTTTAAGATTAGGGTAATTAGTACAATATTCTGAAATACACTTAGTGCTCCAAATGAAATCTCAATTTCTTTAATTTCCAATGGGGCAAACAAAATTAAAGTTAAATAAATTGGAACAAAAATCGAAAGAATTACATTAAAGCTTTTATTAAAAAGTGCAATGAAGCTATATGCTATTAATAAGCTTAAAACTCTAAAGCCATCCCTAAAAGGCTTCAAGTGAGGAGTTCTTGGAGATATTGAGATGCTCAGAGTTGTCGGAACTTCACTTACATTTAAATTCAGTAAAGATGCTTTTGCAATCATTTCAGTTGCAAATTCCATACCTGTGGATTTCAAATCCATTTTTTTATAAGCTTTCTTAGTAAATGCTCTTATACCGCAATTAAAATCCCTAATTTTTGAATTGAATAATTTTCTAGCAATATAACTAAGAAAAGGATTTCCAAGATACCTATTTAAAAATGGCATAGCCCCATTTTCAATTCCGCCACTAAATCTATTTCCAACTACAAGGTCACTTCCATTAGAGAGTTCCTCAACAAATTTAGGTATATCTTCAAAGTCATAAGTCGAATCAGAATCTCCCATAATAATGTACTCACCATTTGCAGCATTAATACCTGCATTTAATCCTGAGCCATAACCTCTAGGGTTATTTTTAGGTCCATAGATTTCATCTGTTTTTATGACTACAACTCCTGCTTCCGATGCTATTTCAATTGAGTTATCATCTGACCCATTATCTGAAACTATTATCTCACCTTTTAGACCTGAACTTTTAATTCCCATTATTGCTTTTTCTATACAATATCCAATAGTGTTCTCTTCATTTAGACAAGGAATGACAACAGAAATAGTTAAATCTTTCATATGCTTTTCTATGATAATTCAGAATGTGATTTGATGTATTAGATTAAATTTTTCTTTCTTAAGATTACCCAATCTAAATTTGGATGAAAATCATAGTTATTCTTGACGATTTCATAGTTATTGTCTAAAAAAGTATTAAGATGTACTGGATTATTGTATATTATAAAATGTTTGCTATTAATCTTGTCGATAAAAAATTTTATAATTTTTTCACCAAATGGATTGTACAAATAATATATAGCATCTTCTTCAAAGATATAATCTGGTGTATTTTCAATATCTAAATTTAACAGTTGTATGTTGTTTTTATTGTTCAGATTCCTACTTGCTATTTCAGATAATTCTAAATCATATTCAATTCCTATAATTTTATTTTGGAGTTTATGTTTATTTAGATATTTACTCCATATGAATAAAACTTTACCCTTTCCCGATCCTATGTCTATAAGATTATATTTAACAAACTCTTCACTTTCTAAAGCATGAACAATGGAAACTGTTTTTTTAATAACAGAATTAAATGAAGCCATATAGTAAACACCTTCATTAAAATTGATTGGTTTACTTGAGTACTCACTTTTTAGAAGCCTTTTGTGAGTATCAATTTTATTCAATATATCAAAAAGATGGTTTTCAAAAAAGTAGTATACGGGAAGCTTAATACCATATTTCTTAAACATTTTCTTGTAGTCATTGATTCCAAAATGATTGTTCATTATGTTTGAATTATATAAGAATTGTTAACCATTATTATTTTTCCACAATTAGATTTTCAATTTAGACTTTGACCATATTGAAATAAGACTTTCAAGAATATAAATTGTTGATATTAAAAACAAAAATAAATTAAGATTTAAAAAATTATAAAACATTAATCCACTTATCAAAAAAGCTAAAATTGCAATCATTCTTCTTATTGTTTCGAATAACATAAATCCATTAGATTGGAAAATGAAGCCTGTAACTTCCGAAATCCAAAAAAAGAAAGTAATTGAGATAAGACTAAAATAGGGAAATCTTGTTTGTAACTGGGGTAAATTATAAATTTCTAAAGAAGTGATTGCAAAATATGTCCCAGCTACTAAGGAAGAAGATAAAATGCCACAAATTATTCCAAACAACAGTATGTTTTTTGGTCCGTCTCTTTTTAAATTTTTTCTGAGAATTAAATTTACTGGTTTAAATGGAGATAAGTAAATCTCCATCAATGTTCTAAAAGTTTCATAGATTCCAACAAGTCCAAGCCCAAATGGTAATAGAAGCCAAAGTGGTAGCCTAGACCTGATAATTGACATTAAAGATGTAAATAAAAAATATAGATTTTGGTCATTATTTTGGTTATCAGTAATTGCAAATATTTTTTTGTAGTTCAATAATATTAAAACAAATCTTATTAAAAATATTCCTATAAATATGTGATTAAGGTTAATTTCAGGTTTCAAAAAATATATATACCCAAAAAACCCTATTTGCTGTATAAAAATTATTATGGACCGGTAGGCACTTGTTTTTACCTTATTATTTTTATAGTCGAAAATTCTAATATTATGTAAAACTACATGGGAGAAACAATAAAGAGTACTTGATATGAAGTAACCTGACAGAATTAGTTGATTTATCGCAAGTATAGGAATTAAAATAAACGGCAGTATATTGAGTATTGAAAGTCTAAAACTTTTATAACCAATACCATAACCCAAAAAAGCAGGATTTTCATACAAACCTGCTTGTATTGTTTCGACTAAAGCTGCGACCGACAAAATTAATCCAAAATAACCTATTAAATCTATACCTATGGAACCTTCTTCCGATGACTTAAAGTAATTTGATATTAAAATAAAAGTTAGAAAAGTCAGTATTGAATTAGAACCAATATCTACGGAACTATAGACACTTTCTATTCTTTTTTTTTGTACCATATGAAAGTTAATTATAACTTAGTTTTTTTGTCATAATTTTATAAGAGGTCTTTATTTTTATTTTCTATATTTTTAACTGTTCTTTAAAAAATAAGGAACTTCTAAATTTGAAGTATTTTTTTCTTTTAGTATTCCAAAAGCTGGCCATTCTTCAAGTAGAAGAATATATGATTCGGTCTCTTCGTGGTAAATAAAATCCCTAATTCGGTTACCAATTTTGTATGTGGTGATGCTTGTTAGTTCATTATTTAAAATATCTACCTCAATTTCATATAACAAACCAGCTTTCATAGTTCCAACAAAAAAACTATTCGAATCAGAGAAGTGGTTGATTTCAATATTACTTATTCCATGTGGATCACTCTGGTAGGTTGAGAAAAACCAGGCTGGTTCTTTAAATCCATCATGATTCTTGGCCAACGGAGCCTCGGGTTTACTTAATCCATCATAATGTTCACCATAGGAAGCGAGGGGCCATCCAAAGTTTTCTTGTTTGGTCAAGTTAATTATATTTATTTCATCTCCACCTTTGGGCCCATGTTCGGTAGATATTAAAAAATCAGAATTTTTTGTCACGCTTAATCCTTGGGGATTTCTATGCCCCAGAGAAATTATCTCAGTCTTCTTTGTCTTTAAATCAATAGATAAGATCTTTCCAAAAACACTTTCTAAATCTTGTGGTTTCTTATATTTCCTATAATCTCCAGTAGTTAAAGCTATTGTTTCATCATTAACTACTAATAATTTACCCCCGGATTGGTGTGCGTTATAGGGACTAACTCCTCTTTGAGCACATTCATCATATTCATAGAACTTTTCAAATACAATTTTTTTAAAATCTAACTTACCAGTAATTATTTGTACATTTGTACAATCACTTGACTGTTCTTCAATATAACTTATATAAACTTGACCGTTGTGAATCAAGATGTCTTTGATGCTTTCCCAGTTTTCCAAATCTTTTATGAGAGGATTTCTTATAATTTGAGCAATGTTGGTCTCAATCAATTTAGGAATCTGACCTTTATTTGAAATTAATTTATCAATATCATAATTTAGTAGTACCCCTGTTCCTGTAATGTGTAAAAGGTGGTTTCCATATACATCTAAATAACCTAAACTTTTCCCACCAGTGTTATAAAATGCATATTCATCACAACAAATTTTCGCTATGGTAAGTCTGTACTTCGAAGAAAGATCAAATTCAGATTCAACAATAGTTTCAAATTTTATGAATTCATTTTTGGTAGTTGTTTCTTCAAGTTCATTATCTTCAGAAAATATAGTATTTTGATCTGTGTAGCTGAATACAATTATTATCATGCTAACTATTGCTATCATAATTCCAATTTCCAACCTTTTACTCAAATATTTTGATATTAAAATATCAAAAAAAGGTAAAACTATTATATAAATCAGCAGATACAAGCGTTCTATGTCATAAATTCGGAAAAACAACAATGTTATTAGCAGGCAACTTGAATATATGAAAAAATATAAAATATATTTAGCATATTTATCATCAGGCACAAGTTTTGTTTTTTCAACAATAATTTTTGTTATATATGTAAAAATAGCTATAAAACCAATTATGTAGTCCATAGTGATGTAGAAAGTTTCAAATTGGTAGAAGAGATAAATCTCATCAGAAAAATATCTAAGCGAGATATTACCATCCATTTCAATTACCAATTTAAGAATAAAAAAATTGAATAATGTAGATATTATTGAACCTCTATAAAATAGATTTTTATTCATATGTTATATAGTATTTTGACTGTAAGATAAGTGTTAATTATTTAAATTTCATGAAAAAACTTTTTATAAAAAACTACTTAATTTTACTAATTATTTCAATTCCAGTTTTTGCATATTATTTTATATATGAAATTCAATCTCCTAATTATTATATTTGCAATGAATTAATTGACTATACAGTTAATGTACTTTCAACTAATTTTGAATTTAGTTACCCGAAAAGTTGTGATCAAGATTTATATCAAAGAGGATTTACAAATTTACAAGAAGTATTTGCTGAAGATTTTAATTATCAAGATAGACCTTTATATATTCTTTTAATTGCATTTGTAAATTCTGGAGTTAATTTTTTTGCTGGCTTCTCTAGCCTTGAAAGCATAAACACAACATTTCTTTCAGCTTTTTTAGTACAAATAGGAATAGCTGCAATATCTTTAGTGCTTATACAAAAGATATATTTTAAAGATGAAGAATTGTCTTTCGCTAACTCACTATTACTTCCACTGATTTTATTAATAAGCCCTTTATTCAAATGGGGAATTTTTGATCCTTCTCACCAGCTGCTAACTTTTCTAGCAATTTTAGTGAGTATTTATTTTGTACAATCCAATAAGACTGTTAATTTTAATTCCTCTTTTTTATTTGGCTTATTGTTTCTTCTACACAGGAGTTTCCTAGTTACTTTTGCATGGATTTTACTATTCGAAATATATTCAAACAGAAATCATTTAATCAAAGATTTTAAGTATAAATGTTGTTTATTTTTCTTAGTACCAACTGCTGTCTATCAAATCTACATAAAATTAATACTCGGCAATAATACTTATGACGCAAATGCAGAATACTGGGGACAATTTATTTGGATTTTTGACTTTTTAAGAGGAAAAATTAACTATCAGAGTGAGTGGCACTGTGTGACAATTCCAGGAAACTTTCTATGTTATATTCAAGACAATTTCCAATTATTAATGTACATGTCAGTGTTGATCTTTTTTGTATTATATTTCTATATCAGTCAATTTAGAATTAATAAAAATTTCGAGGAGAGTATAAAATTAACACTATCTATTTGCCTGTTTTTGTATATTTTTTGGTCTTTTATAGGTTGGTACCCTCCAATAAGATTTAGCTATTACTCCCTTGGCCACCTCATAGTCCTTTTGTTTATAAATTTCATAATCATGCATAAAAATAATTTTGGAAAATTATTAATTACAACATCCTATATATTTTATACACTGAACTTGAACCATTGGAATTCGCCACAAATTGTTGAAATGAATTTATTCATATATTTTTCAATCGTACTTTTTTTCATCTATGTTCTATATGACAGAGTTTTTTTTACTGGTATAAAACCTAAATGAAGGAAAGCTATAACAACATCGGCGTGTCTTTAATATTACCTACTTTGAATGAAGCAGATAATTTAAAAATCTTAATTCCTGAGATTATTGATAATTTACCAAAGAATTTATCTAAGTTTGAGATTATTGTTGTAGATGATAATTCGACCGACGATACAGAAAAAGTAGTAAACAAGTTAATTGACATAAACAAGCAAATAAGACTAATTAAGAGAGAGAGTCCAAAATCACTACCTCTTTCAATATTAGAAGGAATTAAAAAATCAATATATGAGAATGTTTTATGGCTAGATGCAGATGGGTCTATGCCTGCGACAGTCGTTGCAGAACTTATTAAAGAAGGCATTGCGTCACCTTCTAGTGTAATTATTGGGTCAAGATTTGTTGATGGAGGGGGATATAAAGGAACTCAAATTGAAAATAAAAATATCTTTACTTCTATCAGGAATATTTACCAGTCGGAAGACTCAGTAGCTGCTGTTTTTTTATCTAAACTTTTTAATACTTTTTTATACAGAGTTATAAATTCAGATATTAAAGATGTAACTAGTGGGTTCATACTTGGAAAAAAAGAATATTTCAAAGATTATATTTTCACTAATGCTTCATACGGTGATTATTTTGTATATTTGATCAAGGAGTTAAAGTTCCAAAATATAGAAATGAAGGAAGTAGGTTATATATGTCTTACAAGAAAATATGGCACATCGAAATCAGGGACCTCTTTAAAAATGTTATTAAAAAGAGCTATTCCGTATTTTAAAGCAGCTATATTTGATATAAAATAGCACATGAAGGTTTTAGATAAAAATGGAAAGCTACTGGCGCATGTTATTAAAAAATCTGATATAAAAAATAATAAAAACTTTACTACTGAAAATGAAGAAGAATTTCAATTTGCATCTTTTAATTTAAAATCTAATGAGTCAATAAATAAACATATTCACCCAGAGCAAAAGAGAATAGTTTACAAAACATCGGAAGTCTTAGTCGTAATTGAAGGAGAGTTAAGAGTAGATATTTTCGACAAAGATAATCTATTAGTCCAAGAGGTTCACTTAAAAACAGGTGATTCAATTTGTCTAATTTCAGGGGGGCATGGAATTAAAGTAATTTCAGACTCCAAATTTATTGAAGTCAAACAAGGCCCCTATACAGAATCAATAGACAAAGTTCTTTTTTAAAATGATAAGGGTATTTGAACCAAGAATTTCAGTAATTGATAAGTTAAATGTATTAAAGTCCCTAAATAAAAATTTAATATCTGGGACCAGTCCTGAAATAGAAAAATTTGAAACATTGTACGCTAAAAAATTTAATATGAAATTTGCTGTAGCAGTGTCAAGTGGTTCAGCTGCATTAGATTTAGCACTTCAAAATGTTAATTTAAAGAATGGAGACGAAGTCATTCTACCTTCATTTACAATTGTATCATGTTTATCAGCTGTTTTGAGAGCAGGGGGTAAACCAGTATTTTGTGATGTTGATAAAGACTCATGGAATATGCGCCTTGAGGATGTTGAAAAAGTAGTAACTCCTAAAACTAAAGCCGTTTTGATGGTGCATACTTATGGCCTTACAGCCGAAGCAGAAGAAATAGCTAATTATTGTTCAAAAAAAAAGATTATGGTTATAGAAGATGCTGCCGAAGCTCATGGTCAAAAATACTCTAAAAAATATTGTGGAGCATTTGGAACGATTTCAACTTTTAGCTTTTATGCAAATAAACATATCACAACAGGCGAAGGAGGCATGCTATTAACAAATGATGAATCTATTTATCAAAAATTAACAAAAATGAGAAATCTTGATTTTAATAATGAGAAAAGGTTTATACATAATAATATGTATTGGAATTACAGAATGAGCTCCATGCAGGCTTCACTGGGTATATCCCAAATAAGAAATTTAGATAAGATTATTAAACTAAAAATTGCTCAAGGTAATACTTACTTAGATTTATTACAGGATTATCAAGATTATTTTCAACTTCCATTAAGCAGAGTAAATCAAATACAGAATCATTTTTGGGTTTTCGGAATTGTATTAAAAAAAGAAAATGCAAGAGATAATTTAATTAGATCTCTTTCCAATGAAGGAATCGAGACTAGACCTTTTTTCTGGCCACTTCATTTGCAACCATTTCTACCTGTATCTAAAAACACCACCAACCTCAGGACTTCTGAAAGAATAGGTAAAAATGGTTTATATTTGCCGATGGGTCAGCATATTAATAAAAAAATTCAAACTGATATTGTAAAAACATTATTAAAAGAATCAAAAACATTACGAAATTAATAGATTTAAGTGAATAACATGGTTATTAGAAATGAGAAATGATTTTATAAATTTTTGGAACAATAAAAAAGTAGTTATAACTGGCCATACTGGCTTCAAGGGTTCTTGGCTTTCATTATTTTTAAGTAGTCTAAATGTAGAAATTCATGGAATTTCTAGAGAAGAAAAAGACGGAATATACAGTCTCAGTAATATTAAAACTATATTTAATTCAGAAACATTCTTAGATATATCAAATTCAAGTACTGAAAACCTAAATAAACTAATAAGTGATATAAACCCTGACATTGTTTTCCATTTTGCAGCTCAAAGTTTAGTTATTGAAGGTTATAAAAATCCAAAGGATACAATTTATTCAAATATAATTGGAAGTTATAATATAATGGAAGCTGTCAATAATTCCAGCAACACTAAGACATTAGTAATTTCAACAACAGATAAAGTTTATAAATATTCAGATTTAGACAATACTGAAATTTCAGAATTAGGTGGCAAAGGTTATTATAGTGCCTCGAAAGTTGCTGTTGAAAATTTAATTACAGCATTTATAAACTCTTCGAAAAATAAAAATTTAAGTATTTCAACAGTTAGATCAGGGAATGTAATTGGTGGTGGAGATAGAGCTGAGAACAGACTTCTTACCGACCTAATTAAATCTGTAAACATGAATGATGATTTTCTATTAAGAATGCCAAACGCTATTAGACCATGGCAGTATGTTTTAGATTCTATATATGGATATTTATTGATAGCTGAAAATAATTTCACAAATAGCAAGTCAGATATATTTAATTTAAATTCGAAGGTTAATAATAAATTTACTTCCAAGTATCTTTCTGAGAAATTCATAAATACATGGGGAACAGATATCAGAATTATTACTGATAAGAATCAGAAATATAAAGAAGTGGATGTGTTGACTATTAATAGTGATAAAGCAAAAAATGAATTAGGTTGGGAACCAATTTATGATATTCCTGAAACAATTAAAAGTATTGTTGATTGGGAAAAAGCACACTTAACATCAATTAAAAATACTGCTGAATTTAGTCTCAAACAGGTAAATGATTATTTAGATAAACTATATAACTAGCTAAGAACTAATTTTATTTGTTAAAAAGGTCAATAAATTTTTTTTCATGTCTTTTTTAGTTAACGAATAGAATGTACAATTAGATTTATGGACAATCCAATACCTTTTTTTAAAGCCCCAACACAACCATTAAGAAATCTTGGTGATGAGTTTAACAAAATATTGAAATCAGGAATTTTAATTAAAGGAGAATATAATAAATTATTTGAGGAGAAATTAACAGAGTATTTAAATGTTAAAAATGTGATTCTAGTTTCTAGCGGAACTATTGGCCTTACATACTTGTTTAGAGTCTTGAATCCAAAAAAGGTTTATATGCCGTCATTTACTTTTGGGGCAACTGCAACAACTGCAACATGGTCTGGTGTGGATAATATAAAGTTTATCGATATTGATTCAAAAAAATGGACAATGAATATTGAATCTTTAGAGACTGAAGGAATTGAAGATAACTCTGTTATTATTCCCGTCAACTTGTTTGGTAATCCATGTGATTTTAATCGTATTCAAGAAATCGCAGATAATTCAAAATCAAAGGTAATTTATGATGCCGCACACTCTTTAGGAAGTTCATATCACTCAGAAAAAGTTGGCTCTCAAGGTGAGGCACAAGTGTTTTCATTGTCGCCTACAAAAGTTTTAACCTCTGCTGAAGGTGGAATTATTACTACCAATAATGATGATTTAGCTGAACAACTACGATGGATGGTTGAGTGGGGTCATAAAGGAGATTACAATACAATAATTCCAGGTTTGAATGCTAGGATGTCTGAAGTTCATGCACTTATTGGTTACGAAAGCCTTTTAATTATTGATCAACTTTCTGATAAGAGGCACTCACAAGTTGAATCTTACAAAAAAGAACTTAATACAGAGTATTTCTCTTTTCAAGAAATTGAAAATAATTCTATCTCTACATTTAAAGATTTTGCAATTGTGGCTAAATCACTAAAGTCCAGAGAAGAAAGAGATGAACTTATTAATCATCTTGCTAACAAGAAAATCAGTGTTAAAACATATTTTGACCCCCCAATACATAAACATGATTTTTATAAAAATAATAATCATGAAAACTTAATTAATACAGAATCTCTTTCAGATAAGATAATTTGCCTTCCGGTATTCTATTCACTACAGGATGAAGAAATTCTTTATATTTCTAAAGTTTTGAATGAGTATTTTAACAAATAGAAGCCTTCATCAGTTTTTAAAAGTTTCGTACTTTGCCTTCATCTTTTTTCAAATTGCCTTGGGAAGAGCTTTTTCAGGGTTAGGAATAGGATATTATAGAGTTACGACAATTCTTCATATATTAGGATTTTGTTATTTTATTTATATTGTTATAAAAAAAATTAATGACAGTAATTTATTGCAAAGAAAAGTAATTATCATCCAGACCTTATGTTTCCTATATTTAATTTTTTATTATTTTATAAACTTTAATGAAATTAATAATATTACTAATTTAATTGAAACATTAAGGCATACAACAATTTACTTTATAGGAGTTTGGTATATTATTGGAGTTTATATCTCTAAATTCATTAATCCTAAAATATATTTATCAATAATCTTAACTGCTTCGTTATTTCAGTATTTCTCATTCACTCTTAACCAAAACTTATTAACAGTTTTTTTGAATAACTACTCAGATAAGGGTTTTCAAATTTACAATGCAAGTGATCTGGGAGTCTATTTCTTCATTGTCTCTTTAATTATTCTTTTTATACCTGACTATTCTCCAATAAATAGTTTGACTTTAGCACTATATTTTTTCTTCCTTCCGGCAATTCTTAGTGCAAGTCGAGGGTCTTTTTTAGCCTATGTAATTGCTGGTTTGTATTTCTATTTTTCGACAAGGAAAAGATTTAAAATTAATAAATTAGTCATAATTTTAATTATCTGTTCAATATTTATATCGTTTATTTCAATACCATCAACTTCCGAGGATAAATTTACAGATAATACTTTATCAAGTATTTTATTAAATCCATTTCTGAAACAAGATAGGAATAATTTTATTAACTTGGAAAATCCTGACTCTAACATAGAGTACAGGCTAGATGTTTGGAATAATATGCTCAAGCACACCTTATCAAATAATTCCCAAGTTTTTTTATTTGGTGAGTATTATACAAAAACGCACCCTGCACAAATTGAAGTAAATATTTTATACAACAGCGCAGATCCATTAGTTCCTGAGTATCCTCATAATTTTATAATTTTCTTACAATCGAAATATGGTCTATTTGGACTGGTTATGTTTCTTTATCTCTTAATCTCTATTTATAAAAACATAGATTTTTCTAAAAGAAGAGTATTAGCAACGCTTCCGTTGTTCCTTTTAATCGATGGTCTTTTTGATTATGTCTTATGTGATCCATATACTTCTTTTTTGATATTTATTAATTTGGGAATTATCAGTAAAAAATATAAACCAGCTAATGGTTCTTATTGATTGCTATCTCAATTCCATTTTTACCAAAATTGTTTCCATTATAAAACAATAATATAGACTCGTTAAATTTGATGACAGAGGGATAGGCTTGCATTATATTATCGTAAGTATCATCAGTTCTTTGAATATTAATATTATTAATCATCTTCCAATCTAGACCATTAGGTGACTCTGCAAGATAAATTTTATAAGCATCTGATGGATTTTCCCTAAAGTCGAGTCTATTTCTGGAACTGTAGAAACCATAGAATTTATTCTCAAATTTTAAAACTGAAAAAGGGTAGTGACCTCCTTGTTTGTTCTTGAGGGGTAATGCTTTTGTATTATCCCTGACCCAGTCAATGCCATTTGTAGAGGTTCCTATTCTTATTTCATAGGTAGCATCTTTTTTATCTATAGAATCTATCCATTGATTTACTCCTAGATAATACATAAAATATTTGTTCTTAATTTTATAAACTCGTGGACAAGTACAATATTGTGGCTCATTTCTAGTCCTGTCGAGAATAGGACCTTTGAAAACTTTATGTGCTTGCATAGTTTCAAAGTCGATTTCTGCTAGTCCGCCGGCGTTTTGTGAAGGAACATTCTTTGCCTGACTCCAACCCATGTAATATAAAAAATATTTATTCTTTATTTTTACAATTGAACTTGGCATTACACCAGAATCATCAAAACACCCCAGATCTCCTTTAGTTAAAAGTGGCTTTTTTGGGGATTTTACAACTTTAAAATTATTATTACCATTTAATTCCACCCAGGAAATACTTGAATTGTTGTTTTCATCTCTTGTTCCATAAAATACAATTAATTTATTTTTATAGACATAAGGAACAGGAGTTTGCATATGTGTATTGCTCCATTTCAGATTCGAAAAAGGTAAATCTAAATGTTTAACTTTATTCCAATTTAAAAGTTCCATCTTTATTTATAAATATGATTTAAATTATTTTTATCTGGAAAATTAGGTGTAATTTCTCTATCAATCGGTCCATAAGAATAGTTGTATGGATAACCTCTTTGAATATTAGTAGGCTCGTCTAGATTGCTGTATCTTAAATGCATAGACCATCTTGGATTTGAAGATATATTATTTCCAGATTTATGTAATAAAAAGCTAGAAAAGAATAATGCGTCACCTTTTTCCATTTCTACACTTTGGTAACTATCTTTATATTCTTCATCGTTGAAGGTTTTAAAATCACCTTGTTTACCGCTAGTGACGTTACCAAGTTTATGGCTACCCTCTATTATTTCTAATGGTCCAATATCTTTTGTTACATCAACCCAGGGAACCCAAACAATGGTAGTATCTAAAGAACTTTGAATTGATCCCCAATCTTGATGGGGGGGGGTTTTCCAATTTTCTACCTTTTTTGACAGTTTTTTATGTGAAAAGAATACTACTGGCTTTACTATCATTGTTGGAAAAGAAACACCATAGGCTTTTAATGTGCTTATTATCTCATCAGATACTGCAATTCTATAAACAGAGATAAGATTTTGTATCTGTTGAGCACAATTAATGAAGATATCGGGATATTCAGCAAATAATCTAAATAGATTTAAGTTAAAGTCTTCTTCAGAAGAGTATTTAGAGGCTATTCCAAATTTTTTAATTTGATTAAAAAATATTTTTTGACCCTCATCTTTTAAGTTATCTAATTCTTGAGGGTTAAAAAAGCCTTTCTTTAGTACAAAGCCTTTTTGGTTGAGTTGTTCAATTTCATCCATGTTTTTCATTATATAAAGAAAATTAAAACCAAGAGTATATTTTATTATTAGTTTATAAAGAAATGTAGCTAGCAGTAACTTTTCTTCCATCAGTTAGCAAATGTGAGACTACAGAATAGTTATTATCAATCTTGCTGTTATCTTTGTACACATCACTAATAAACTTAAGCTCAATATTATTTTGTGAAAAAATATCTTTATTATATAGAGATTTTCCACCATCAAGATTCAAGTAGACATCTCCTCCTAACTTTTTAACAATTGAAATAATATTTTCTTCCGAATTATCTTTTTTAACATACCCAAGAGTACTGGATTTTTTAATGTCAAAGTTTAATTCAAGAAAATTGCAAATACTTTCAATAAAAAAAATAGTATATTTTTCCAAATATTCAGACTCAAGCAGAAGAGATTGTTCAAGTAGATTTAAAATAAAGTCTTTTTCTTCTGAATTTTTATACATCTTATGAATAGATGCACTCATGTCAGTAATAGAATCATGAAAATGCTCTTTAGATATTAAGATATCTTTTATAAGGGTATGTCTTTTCTGTTTTTTGATAGGAATATTTATTTTTTTTTCAACAAGGTGATTATTAAGTCTATTTTTATTTATCCAGCTTTTTTTTATATATTGAACATCATCATAGATAACGAATATTTCTGATTGACTAATTAGTTGAAAATATTTTACGTGGGGAAATAGGTATGGTTGGTTTATGGAAATATTCAATTTTATTTAATTACTTGATTTTGTATTGTATCTTCTTTTACAACAGCTCCAGCGCCGATAAGAGAGTAATCTCCTATTGTTATATTATCAATTACGGTTGAATTAACGCCGAAGAATGCATTTTTTCCTATTTCACAGTTTCCTGAAATTACAACGTGAGAAGAAATAAAGCAATTATCTCCAATTTTTGAATGGTGACCAATGTGATTTGTGTTCCAAAGTACATTATTTTGGCCTATTTCAACACCAGCTTGAATTAAATTACCACTTAATATAATATTATTTTTTCCAATAGTTGTTTTTTTTGAAATATTTGAGTTTTTACTCACAAAGCCGCTCATTGAATAACCTTTATCGATACCCTTTTGATAGTATGCATTACGAGTTTCATTTTTCTTTTGATAGGTAATTCCAATAAGTAGATCTACATCTGTAGGTGGGTAAAACTCTTCAACATTAGAGAATGATAATAAAGGTCTATCTAAATGAGTATCAGCATCTATTAAGTTGTCATCCAAGCAAAAAGCAAGAACTTGTTCGTCATCCATGAGTATTTCATCAAGTAAAACATCAGAAAATATTCCGGTACCATAAATTATGTATGCCATATAGATAATTCTAGTTTGAAAAATTACATTAGGATAGGTTCTTTAATATTGAGTATTAATTTTAATGATAAGATAGATAAAATTATCTTTTATAACTAAATTAAACGTAATGCTAAAAAATATTCAAATAAAAAATAAGTTACAAAAAAACGAATATCGTGCACGGCTTCTTATTCTTATACAAGTCCCTTTAATAATTAAGTCTGTTCAAAAATTAGTTTCTTTAAATGATTTCTTATTCATCGAAATACAGTCAATACTATTATCTGCGTGCCTGTTTTTATTTATTCTTTTTTCATCTAAAGGATTGATGTATCTACTTAAACTAAACGTAAGTAACGCATTCTCATACACACTTTTTTTTCTAGCATCATTTACTATGGCTAACTTCTTAGCTATTGCAAATATAGACATAAGTTTCTTTTATTTTTATTTAGTCATTTTGGTTTTATCTAATATTGCATTTCTAATATTTGAAAACAATTACCAGTTGAAAATCTTTCAATCAATCATTTTGATTATTGTTGGAATGGTTAATTTTAATAGAACATATCTAAATCAATTTATATTTAACAGAATAGAGCAATCTGGTGATGTAGAGTTATTAATTGTTCCAAATATTGAAAAAATTTACAATTCAAATGTACTACAAGTTTTTCAAAATCCCGTTTCTGACGCAGGTTTTTTTCATATAAATTTTACTATTTTTGGTAATTACTACTTTGCAACGCTAGCTAAGACTTTGAGTTTTTTTGGTGAATTCCTTACAACTAACATTTTGCCTTATTCACTATTTTATTTATCACTTCTGTTTATCTATGAGCTTAAGATTGATACTACCTTAAAGCTACTAATTCTATCTTTACATCTAAATATTTTAATAATTAATCCTTGGATAAGATATTTACTTAATAACTCATATATGACAGAAGGTAGCGCTGCACTTTTTTTTGTTATTATTTTTTATAATCTATTTGATGATAAAACTCATTCAAATCTGAAGTTAAAGACCGTGTATTTATTTGTTGGTTTTTTTATCTTTTCAAAGTTATTTGTAAGTTTATTTATTTTTATTTTTCTGATCTTTATTAAGAAATGTTCGTTACAAGATTTTTCGACATTACTAATAGGCCCACTTTTTATTTCTTATTTTATGTTTATTAAATATCCACCAGATAACCCGCGTGAATTAATTAGTGGCGTAAACACAACCATCATTCAAAACATCCTTAAGTATTGGCTTGAAGATAGCATATGGCTGTACGCTATATTGTGTTCTTTAGTACTCACATTAATTCAGTTTGTTTTATTTAAGAAAATAGATTTGTTTAGTAAGTATGTTTTAATGTTTAACGCACTTAATTTAATCTTGATATTCATACTTTATACATTTAGCTGGACAGAGGGTGTTGATTTTCAATCATCATATAGATATATGCTTCAAAATTACTACTTAAATCTAATATACGCAGTAACAGTTCTAAGAGGAAAAATAAGAGAATAATACTGAGTTTAAATTTATTTTTACAGAAAAAACTCCTTAACCAGTTAAATCCAAATAGAGAGTTAGATTATTGTTCAATGAAAAATTATTTGATAATAGCAATCTAGACACTGAGTTTAATAATTTTTAGAAACTTTTAATTTATAGCTTTATACATTTAGAATCAAGAAGTGACAGAAATAAAATTAATAACAAGCATCTTTCTTTTAGCCGGCTGTATCCTTTTCTTTTTCAAAGAAAGTCTAATAAATTTAAAAGTCTCTTTGGGACAAGTAAAAGTAAATAATTACGTTTATATTGGGATTCTTTTGATTTTTACATTTCTTTCTCAAAATACGCATCTGCACTATGAAACAATTGACTGGGACACAAATTCCTATTTGGTTTCTTCTTTGGATATACTTAATGGATTTTTACCATATGAAAATAGTTGGGAAAGTAAACAACCATTATTTTATTACATCTATGCTTTTTTAATTTTAATATCAAACTTTAATTTGATTATTTTTAAGCTTCTGAATGATTTTATATTATTTTTAATAAGCTGGGTTATGTTCACAACAATTTCAGCCAGAGGGACCGGGGTTGGAAAATCATTTTTAGCTTCAATATTTTATCTTTTATTAATGAGTCCAACATGGGCGCAGGTTGAAAAAACAGAACTTTATTGTGTCTTAATTCTTTCTTTTGTATTGTTGATACAATTTAAATTTCAAGACTCAAAGTATACTATCCTATTTTCAGGTTTTCTTTTAGGGCTTTCAGTATTAATAAATCTTGGGTCTATATTATTTGTTGTACCCGCTCTTCTGAGCTATCCAAAGAGTGATTTTAATTTTAAAAAATTTCGTAATTCTTTATTCAAATTCTCAACAGGTTTTTTAATTCCAATTGCAGTGTTTTCTATCGTATATTTTCAAAATAATCTTTTTGATATATTTATAACTACAAATATAAAAATCCCTTTTGCATACACACAAGAAAGTTTTAATTTTATTAAAGAATTTTCTGTGTTTATTAAATCAATATATAATTTCAATCCCTTTATTTATCTATCCTTAATCTTTCTTTTTCTAGTATCATTTTTAAAGATTTTAATGGCCTTAAAAAACAGAAGAAATGCTTCATTTGTTTTTGATCAAAAAACTATGCTTTATTTAATTACTTCTTTATGTGTCTACTACATTGCTGGCCATGGTTACTATCACCATCTATATTATTTTATTTTTTTTGTACCATTTTTAGTAGTTAATTATTTAGATACTTTCGATTCAAGAAACTTTGGTCTTCTTCTTTTAGCCTCTATATTATTTTCAAGTTTTTCATATTTTCCTCAATCATTCACAAATCTAAAAAATATAGAAGAAATTTATAAAAATTATCCTCTTTACAACATCTCAAAAGAACTTGATCTTATCATTAATGAACAGGATCAGATACTAGCCACCGACGGCGTCCTGACATTATTTTATTTACAAAAGTCAAACTTTTCATATATTGTGCACCCCACAAACCATAAAGAAAAGTTTATTACTAATGAACTTATAGAAATTAATTATTTAATAGAAGATGAATTAGTTTCTTTATTAAATTTGGACCCTAAAGTTATCATATGTGGGAATAATACACATTTTAATTGTGAGATTTATGACTGGAAAAATAACTATCAAGAATTAGATGTAAAGAAATATTTGGAGTATAAACCTTACCAGTTATTTAATCCTGGAAGTGAAAAAGGAGAGACAGTAAGGGTGTTCATAAGGAATGATTAAGTTATGATTAAAAAAAACGTGAATTTTTGGAATGATGAACTACCTACGGGCTATTACGACAAAATATTTTCTGATGGAGCTAAAAAAAACAATGGTGTAAGATCTCTATGGCACTATATCACCTTTTTAACAGTATCAAATTATCTCAATCTATCAAGCAAACACCTTGATTACGCATGCGGTCCGGGAACTTTTATTGGAAACTTTTCTTGTAGTAACTCAATTGGAGTGGATATCTCGCAAAAGCAAATTAACTTTGCTAAATCAAAATATATTGAAAATGAATACTACACAGCAAATGATTTTGATTTTTCCAATCATGAAGATTCATTTGATTTAATTACAGTATTAGGACTGTATGAATTTATAGATGACAACGAAATTGATGAACTAATGGAAAAGTTTAATTATTGTTTAAAGAAGAATGGAAAAATAATAATAACAACTCCAAATTTCAGTATATTTATGGAGATTATGATTAAAGTATTAAATTTATTTAAAGGAGTTGACTACTCAGAAATGTACATAAATAAATTTAATAAAAAGAAGATATCTGATTTTAAGAAAAAATATTCTGACTTTTATATTGAAAATTCAAAGTTGTTAAATTTAGGTGTCTTTTTTGGGTTTTTTAGTTTTAATATTGGAATTAAAATACATGATTTTATTGACAAAATATTTTCCTCATCTTTTGGTTTTTTACATATATTAATTTTAGATAAAAAGTGATTATGAAAAATTATCCTACTATCCTTTCTTTTGCTAATTTGAGATTATGAGTGACAACACAAACATAATGTTAACTGGAGCAACGTCTTTTATCGGAGAATCGTTTATTAATAAATTCGAAGATTATAAATTTATTAAGTATTCAAGAAATAAAAATGGAAGAGTTAATGACACATACACAGGAGATTCTCATGAAGGCTTAATGAAGATTATACAAGATAACCTTATTGACACTTGTCTACATATAGCAAACTTCAAGGATGAAAATCAAAATTATGAAACAAAACGGGAAAGTCAATTTTTACAAAATATAAAATCTTATGGAATCAGTAAAATTATTTATATTAGTTCCTATTGGCTTGATATCGCTGAATTACAAAAGAGTAGTTATGTGACCCATAAGAAAAAAATAGAAACAGAAGTTATTGAAAATTTTCAGCATACAATATTTCGAGTTGGGGATATTTTTGGAGATAAAGACAAACGAGATAAATTAATACCTTACTTACTTTTAAATGAAAGTAAAGATAAATTGGATTTAAAAGGACATCCACAAAATATTATAAAACCTACCCACGTTGATGATGTATCTAGTGTGTTAAATGAGACTATTAAAAATAATATTTTTGAAAATAAAATAATAAATTTATATGGAAGTCAATATTCTCTCGAGAGTTTTATTAATCTTTACAAAGATTCAAGGAAAAAAAACTTCTCTGTAAAGTTCCTGAATGAAAATTTGTTAAACTTTTTTTATAATGATACTTCTCATGAAACGCTTCTTATTAATAATGACTTAAAAAAACAATTGAAAAATCTCAAACAATGAAAAAAGAAATTACAATATTAATCCCGACCTTTAATAGGTCTAGTTTATTAGTGAGAACTCTTGACTCATTGTGTGCCCAAGATTCAACTATCTCAATTAATTGTGTTGTATCTGATAACTGTAGTAATGATGACACTGAAGACCTGCTATCAATCTATAAAAAAAACCAAGAAAATTTGAATATTAGGTATATCCGCCAGGAAAAAGCTCTTACACCTCTGGATAATTGGAAGTTCCTGCTTAGCTACATGGACACGGAGTACTCAAAATTTTTGTTTGATGACGACTGGCTTGAGGAGAGTGCATTAAGCGTAATGTTTAGTGATTTAAACAAATTAGAGGCAGATAGTTTAGTCTACAACACTAATATCTTTGCAAACAATAATAATTATGAACCTTTATTTGATTATTATAAGCATAAAGACACTTTGCTTAGTTCAGAATATGTAATAGACAGTGTTTTGAGGATAAAAAATGTTCTTCCGGTTTCGCCATCAGCCACAATTATGAAATCATCAACATTAAGGAATGCATTACTATTTTCAGAGATTAATAAAACTTGTAGTGAAAGTGTTATTGGAAATGATTTAATGATGAACTTCTATTCCGTATTCAATAATGAAAAGACTTTTTTTATTAACAACAATATTATTAATTTATGGGGAGGAGATGATTCGATTACCATGAAAAATTCTAATGATAAGTATTTTAGTTTTTGCTACATAAAGTCATTAATATATCTCATTGAGAAGTTTGATACAGCAACTACTCATCAGCAAACAAAACTTATTAATCATAAAATAGCTGCAAATAATCTGAGGTCATATATAAATAATGATTGTCAAAAATTTTCTGAGACTGTTAGATTCAATTCAACACTTTCAGTTAAAGAAATAGAAAAATATATATACAAAATATTAAAAACCATATAAACCTGTTAAAAAACAATCTATTTATAATATTATATGGAGTCAGTATGAATGAATTAGAAAATATAAAAAAGCAGATACTCGATTTAGTAGAACAATACGCCAAAGAAGATTTAAAAGAAAAGACATTTATAGGCGGCATAACCCATATACCGGTAACGGGCAAAGTAATTGATGAAGTTGATATTAAAACTTTGGTCGATTCCTCATTAGACGGATGGTTTACCAGTGGTCATTATACTGATAAATTTGAAAAGAAAATTAATGGTTTCTTGGGTACTAGGCACACTCTTTTTGTAAACAGTGGTTCGTCTGCTAATTTAGTAGCTTTGTCAGGATTAAAAGAACTTTATAATATTAATGACGGCGAAGAGGTTATTACATGCGCAGTAGGCTTTCCAACAACAATAAACCCAATAATACAAAATAATTTGGTACCAGTCTTAATTGATGCTGACTTAAAAACTTTTAATATTAATGTTGATTTAATCGAAAGTGCAATTACAGAAAAAACTCGTGGAATTGTCTTAGCTCACACACTTGGTAATCCTTTCAACTTATTAAAAATAAAAGAACTATGTGACAAGCACGACCTTTTTTTAATGGAGGACAATTGTGATGCTTTTGGATCAAAATATAATGATCAATTTACAGGAACATTTGGAGATGTTTCTACATTGTCTTTCTATCCAGCCCATCATATTACAACTGGAGAGGGTGGAGCAGTAATCACAAACAATCCCAAACTTAAAAAAATTATGGAGTCACTGAGAGACTGGGGAAGAGATTGCTATTGTGAGCCTGGAGAAGATAACACTTGTAAAAAAAGATATGACTGGCAATTAGGGGGCCTACCTCACGGATATGATCATAAATATATTTACTCACGGATAGGTTATAACTTAAAATCTACTGATATGCAGGCTGCACTTGGTTTTTCCCAGATTGACAAGATAGAAGATTTTGTGATTAAAAGACAAGAAAACTTTAAGTATTATATAGATATCTTTAAAAATTTTGAATGTTTTGATCTACCAGTTGCTACAGCCAATTCTAAGCCTAGCTGGTTTGGGTTCCCGTTAACTATAAATGAAAATGCAAATTTTAAAAGAACAGACTTTTTGAAACATTTAGAGGCTAACAATATTGGATCTAGATTAATGTTTGGAGGTAATTTAAAATTACAACCCGCATTTGAAAAACTAAATTTGAGATCTGCTGAAAATCTACCAACTGCAGACAAAGTAGTTGAAGATTCTTTCTGGATAGGATTGTATCCAGGAATTACAAAACAAATGATGGATTTTGTAGCTCAAATTACTGAAGAATTTGTTACTAATGGTTAGGTTGAAAACAGCACTTATCCTTGCTGGTGGAAAAGGGACTCGCTTTAAAGAAAAAACTCTAGAAATCCCTAAGCCTATGATAGAGGCAAATGGAAAACCACTGATGTCTCATATTATGGACATTTACAACAAGTATGGAGTTTCAAATTTTGTAGTCCTGGCAGGTTATAAAAATGAAGAAATTTCTAAATATTACAGCACTAAATATGTACAAAAAGATGAAAATATTTTCTCTCTTCCAAATTCAGTTACAGTAACAGTACTAGACACCGGTTTAGAAACTATGACAGGTGGACGATTAAGACAGGGAATAGAATCAATTGATGATCAAGATTTTTATTTAACTTATGGCGATGGAATAGGAACTATAGAAATAGATGAACTTACTGACTTCTACTATAGAAATAATTCTTTAGTTACTCTAACAGCTATGAGACCACCCGCAAGGTTCGGTAGTTTAGAAATTGATGAAAATCTCGTAATAAAGTTTGGGGAAAAAGATAACTCAAACGAAGGTTGGATTAATGGAGGTTTTTTTGTAGTTAATAGAGGAGTCCTAGAGTACTTAATTGATGACGATGAGCCTTTTGAGAAGACACCACTTGAAACAATAGCCAAACAAAAATTCTTAAGTGCATACAAGCATAATGGTTTTTGGCAACCGGTTGACACAATTCGTGAACTTGAAATATTGGAAAACCAACTCAACAGCGTTGAATGGAAAAATTATCTATCAAAATAATGATTAATAAATTTATACAAGTTTTTCTTGTAGTATTTTTTTTCAACTTATTAATGGTTGTAAACTCCAGTACTTTTGTATTTGAAAATTTTAATAACGATATAATTCGTTTTTTAAAGATAAAGAATTTATCTATAGATTATCTTTTATACGTATTGTTATTAAGCACATTTGTTTCAATAATTATTTATCAATCTAAAAAAAGCTATCAAAATAAACATTTTTTAGTTAAGTTATTTATTTACAGTTCTTTTTCACATCTATTATTTTTATACATATTTGAAATCTACATATACAGACCCTATTTGTTATTAGCACTATTACTTATTCCACTATCTTTATACTTATTAGACTCGTTAAATAAAAAAAATAAAATCTATTATTTGTTAGTTTTTTTCTTAGCATTTTCTTATTATTTTATAAACCATATTGATATTCAGCAAAAGGCTAAAGACTGTGATGAAAATCCATTCTATTTCATAAGCACTAACTGCAAGGAAAGCAGTTTGATTGAGTTAGAGTATGGAAAACAATTTGATGAACAAAAATATCTTGACACATTAAATACCAAATCTATAACTTACAATATAAATGAGACTTTTTTACTTGATAAATACTCTATCTGCTGTGACGAATACAGTTTACGTATTTTAGGAAAAAGTTCAGCAGGGTATGTTGACACCTACAAAAACAATCTATTTTTCCTAAATGGTTCAGGCTTCATTTTATATATTAATGAAGACAGTCTTGAATCAAATTCATTTAAATTTTCAAATATTAAATCTAATCTGGACACAGTAATTAGAAATAAACTAATAAAAGAAGCTGAATACTACAATTTTGGCTGGGAGAGTATTAAAGATTTATTAATCGTACAAGACAATATGTATATTTCCCTTATTGAAGAAAAATCATCTAATTGTGTAAATATTCAAGTTTTGATGGGAAAAATTAATTTTGATTACATAGAGTTTAATAAAATCTTTGAGCCAAAAGAATGTATAAATAGAACCTCCAAGAACTACGAACCTCTGTCATCAGGAGGAAAAATGGAAAGTTTAAATAATAGAGAAATAATTTTAACTATTGGCGATTTTTTACAGTATGAAAAACCGCAGGATCTGAATTCGGTGTTTGGAAAAATAGTCAAGATAAATGTCTTAAATAAAAACTATGAAATTATTTCGTATGGACATAGAAACCCACAAGGTATTTACTTCAATAAAGATAACCAGATACTTCTAGAGACAGAACATGGGCCCAAAGGCGGGGATGAGGTTAATTTAATAGATATTAATAGAATTGAAAACTTTGGATGGCCAGTATCTTCTTATGGTCAACATTATAATGGTAAGTTCTTGAAGGAAGCACCCCTGTATGACTCCCATAGTGAATATGGATTTAAAGAACCTGTTTATTATTTTGAGTATGAAGTTACTGGAACCCACGGAATATCAAGCATAGAGAAATTTTTTGACAACAAGTATATTATTGGAAGCCTGAATGGACGATTATTCCATACACTAGATTTTGACTATAAATCTAATCAAGTTATCGAAATGAAAACTTACAAAATCAATGAAAGAATTAGAGATTTTAAATATAACCCAGATAGAAAAGTATTATATATTGTTCTTGAGGATTCCCCTTCAATAGGTGTATTGTATAAAAAATCTAATCCATGAAACCAGTTAAAGAATTTTTCTTTAAATTTTCCTTTTACAATATAAAATAATATTTATGGATAAAAGTGAATTAGATGTTGCAGCACTAGAGACAGTTAGTTTTGCAAAGAACTACAACAACTACGTCTTTAATCTTATTTTAGCAAGAATAAATGGTGAGAGAATTGCGGACTTTGGAGCTGGCTATGGAAACTTTTGTCTTTTTTTAAAATCTAAGAAAAAAGATGTAGTTGCAGTTGAGGTAAACGAAAAAGCTATTCAAAAATTAGAGGAATCACATATACCTAACTATAAGAATCTTGAAGAATTAAAAGTAAAATACCATACGATCGTATCTTTAAATGTTTTAGAACATATTGATGATGATCTGAAAGTTTTGACAGAAATGAGTAAATACTTAGACACTGATGGAAAAATTATTTTATATTTACCATCTTCACAAATTATTTGGAGTGAACTTGATGAATTAGTAAACCATAAACGAAGATATTCAAGAAAGTTAATTAAAAAACTTGCAGTGGGTGCAAATTTAGAAATTAATCAAATTATATCTGTAGATTTTGTTGGCTGGGCAGTCATTCTCCTTTCCAAGCTATTGCCAATAAAGATGGATTTTAGTAAAAATAAGATAGTCTTTTATGATAAGTTTATTTTTAAATATTTAGATTTAATATTTAAAAATGTGATCGGAAAAAATCTTTTAATTGTTCTTTCTAAGAAATAATTATTTTTGAATATCGGTGGGCGCTACAGGATTTGAACCTGTGACTTCTTCCTTGTAAGGGAAGCGCTCTGCCAGACTGAGCTAAGCGCCCTTATTTTCACTATCGTATATTAAACATATCTTAAATTAATCTCAATACTTGTTTTTCCAATTGATTTATTTAAAAACTTTATAGCCATATGAATTAATTTCCAGCCTGACACCGACAGGGTAAGGAATGCAATTTAAATTTATATTACATTCATCACCAAACTCCGGAACTAACCCCCATCCATTTGGATTTGGAACTGTCTTCACAACAGGAGAGTCGATAATAGGAAAATAATTAGGAGATTCTACAAAAGTTTTATACATGCTCAATTTAGGTATCAGAAAAATACATAATAACATAACGAATAGTATTATTTTTTTGCTTTCGATAAATTGAAGTACAGTATTTTGAAATCTATATTCAAAATCCCCAATGCCTATTAATGCAATAAATAGTATTAAAAATCCAATAGCAAATCTAGTTGAGGGACCACTGTTTATCCAAGGATAAAAATTTAGGCCTAAATATGAAAAAATAAATATTGCATCCAGTTTGTTAACTTTAAGTTTATTCCGAAGAAAAACTGCTCTAATTATTATTAAAATAAAACAAGATAACAAAAAATTTCTTGCGATATTATTATTTAGTTGACTAGCAGTCCAGTGGTCGAACCAAGCTTTCAAATTTTTTTCAGTTGTAAGTCCATAAAAAGCATCTGCTATGACTTCTGCTTCATATCTTGCGCTATCTGGTCTGTACCAGCTTAGTTGAGTAAAACATAATTTTTCGCTTACAGGGTAAATAGCACAACCCGTAATAAGTATATTTTTAAGAACCCAAAGTGGACCTAAAAGAATAAGAATTTTGAAATGAGTTAGAATTTTAATTATCTTTAATTCTCGATAATTTAAGAGTCTAAAAAAACAAAACAAGAATAATATTAAAGTCGTTGTACCTAACAATCTTAGTTGAGAGCTAAACAGTACCAACATAGAAGCAATTAATATTTCCATATCTGATATCTCTTTTTTTATGATGGAGGTAATAATTAAGATGCTGGTGATGAAGAAAATTACTGCAAATGCTATATCCTGTTTACCTATTCCCTCTATGTAAAGAAATCCATTTCTACCCCCACCAAATCCAAAATTATCTAAAAGTCCATATCCCAGTATGAAGTAGCTACTAAAAAAAAGTAAACCTTTTCTTTTATTGAAAAGGTTAATTAATAAAAAGTTAAAAAAAATAACGAAAAAAGTAAGATTCAAAAAATGGAAGTATGCTGCGTTACCTTCAATCCAAAAAACAGAAGATATGTAGTCATAAATAGAAGAATATCCAAATCGTCCAGAAATATTAGTAAGACCAAGTGCTAATTTTTCACTTCTTATCCAATTTTGATAATTAAAATGATATAGATGTGAATCTGAGTGAATCCCAATATTAAATGTAGAAACAGAAAATAAAGCTGGCACTACAAAGTAATTTATAAAGCCTTCTAATGAAAATTTAAAACGAGAAATTCGTTTAAAGTTAAATAATAAAATTATTATAAAAATGAAATTAATCCACCAAGAGTTAACTCCAGTAAAGAAATTTATTAAGGTTAAAAAGTTTCCAATGAAAAAAAGTGCAATAATTGGGTAGAAAAAATTAAACTTTATTCCAAAAATTTCTAGTTGTTTAAAATTTATATCGCTGCGATTTACGGTATTGATAATCTCGGCTATACCTCTACCTAAAAAATATATTAAAGAATAAAAAATAGTGAATTGAAGAACAACCATAAGATGTATCTTACTTAAATTTTTTCTATAGAAGTTTAATTTTAAGCAAGTTAAAATTACAGCATGTATTCATTATGTGTAATTATTCCATTTTACAATGAAGAATTATTTTTTGAAAAATCTTTGCTTAGACTTCTAGATAATGACATATTTGAAGAGATTCTCTTAGTTGATGATTGTTCTACAGATCTATCTTCAGAAATAGCTAAAAAATATAGTAACACTAATCAAAAAATCACTTACTTGAAGACCTCTAATAACGGTGGTAAAGGAGCAGCTTTAATGGAAGCCTTTGCTAAAGTTAGCACCACTCATGTTGTAATTCATGATGCTGATCTTGAATACGATCCGTTTGATATTATAGAAATGAAAAAAAAATCTATGCAAAATACAAATTCCCTTATTTTAGGATCTAGATTTATTGGTAATAAAATAAGAGAAAACGGATATATGAGAACATACTTAGCCAACAAGACAATGTCTACATTCTTTTCTGTTGTGAATAACTATAAAATTACTGATATTGCAACTTGTTACAAATTAATGCCAGCTGAGTTTATTAAAACTACAAAGATTAAAGAAAAAGGCTTTTCTATCGAAATAGAATTGCTTTCTAAATATTTAAAGTTTAATAAATCAGTTGTAGAGGTTCCAATAAGTTATTCTGGAAGATCTTATGATGAAGGAAAAAAAATTAAAACCTCTGATGGTTTTTTGTATCTTTTCAATACCGTCAGATATAAGTTTTTAAACTAGCTACATCCAAGTGAATTACCACAATTGAGACATTTATAACACGACCCATTTCTAATGGTAATATGTCCACACTCATTACATGCAGGGGCATCACCCATCATGTCACCAAGAACTTCTTGCACTGTAGCAACTGAATTTTCAGCTTGCTCTACAGGTGCAGTCTCTGTTTTAGCTACAGGTGCAGTCTCTGTTTTAGCTACAGGTGCAGTCTCTGTTTTAGCTACAGGTGCAGTCTCTGTTTTAGCTACAGGTGCAGTCTCTTGAACAACCTTGTCTTTTGGTGGCACTTGAACTATGTCTGTTCTATCTAAGTACTCTAAACCAAGTGCTCGAAACACATAGTCAATGATAGAGTTACTCATCTTGATATTTTCATGCCCCTCAACCATACCTCTTGGTTCAAAAGTCTGGAAAGTAAATGTATCCACAAACTCTTCTAGAGGAACTCCATACTGGAGTCCTTTTGAGACAGCAATGGCAAAACAACCGAGCACACCTTTGAGAGTTGCTCCTTCTTTGGCGATATCAATAAAGACTTCACCTAAAGTACCATCAGGATACTCACCAGTTCTCAGGTATACTTTATGGCCAGCAATTCTTGCTTCTTGGGTCCAGCCTTCTCTTCTTTCTGGAAGAAGAAATCTTGGTCTATTAACTCCCGCATATGCTCTTGAAGGGCTGGTTCCTGGAGCAAAGTTGCCTTGAATTAACATGGCCTCTTCTTCAAGAATTTTAGTTACTTCTGGATCAGATTCTTCTGAATCACCATCATCTGAAGAGGAAGAAAGTGGTTGAGAGGCTTTAGAGCCATCTCTGTAAATAGCGATAGCTTTTACACCAATTTTAGCTGCCTCGAAGTAACAATCTTCAATATCTTCAATTGTTGCTTCATTAGGCATATTTACAGTTTTAGATATTGCACCAGATATGAAAGGTTGTGCTGCTGCCATCATTCTTACATGGCCCATATAGTGAATGAAACGTTCCCCATCTTTTCCACATTTGTTTGCACAGTCAAAAACATCAAGATGTTCTTCTTTGAGATATGGTGCACCCTCGATTTTT